>Ga0209542_10002974_pt1 | contig 37059 bp, 45 predicted proteins | sample RifCSPhighO2_01_FD_184028 | JGI IMG/M metagenome (GOLD analysis project Ga0209542, IMG submission 184028) | Soil microbial communities from Rifle, Colorado - Rifle CSP2_plank highO2_0.1 (SPAdes) (version 2) | ecosystem: Environmental > Terrestrial > Deep subsurface > Rock core/Sediment ... | reverse complement strand
ATCTATAAAATACCAAGAAGACGCGAATACGGTTAAGTATAGTTTTCCGTAGACCCTATGCGCGTTAACTCGGGCTTTATACAAAGAATAAATAGGCCCTTTATAAAATCTTCGGTTTTAGGTCATCATTTTCTGATAAAACACTATAATCTTTGAAATCGATTTTATCTGATTTAATAATAAAATCAATATTCTTACCTTCTTCAATTGCCAGGTGTTTTTTAATAATCGCCTTACGAAAATGACTAAATTTTTTTAGTTCAATAATGCATTTACTGGTATACTTAATTAAATCCCCGCCAACCATTTTTACCTCATTCCTATTCTCAAAATCAGCATATACTTGATTAGTAATTAAAATAGGTATTTCTTTTTCTCTTGCAATTTTTAATAAGCTTATAAGTTGTTGTGTTAGTTCACGATTAATTTCAGAATAATCTTGTGCTAAGCCTATCTCTAGCCTATAAAACATCGCAATTGAATCTATTATTATTAATCCTATGTTTTGAGAAAGCAATAATGAAATACTTTGAAGAGCAATTTTTTGTTGCTGGAATGAGGTTGGCTTGAAAAATATAAAATTGTCAAGTTTATAAGGAAAATCAGAATAAAGCTGTTGCGCCCTTTCTACGGAAAAACCGCCTTCTGTGTCAACAAATATTACTTTTTTATTATTTTTTACTGTCTCAATAGCAGCTAACAAGCATAAACATGTTTTACCTGAACTAGATGGACCATAAATTACAGTTATAATTGTTTTGTCATAGCCTCCATTTAACAGGTTGTCAATAGCCTCAGAGCCAGATGTTAATTTTTCCATCTGATTTCAGATCCACACTCTTTATATAATTATTTCGTAATCTATAAATATACTTCTTAATTAAAGGATAATATTTTATGATTATAATCCAAAAATATGAAAAAATCTTATTATTAACTTTATTCCTATTCATATTAGGAGTTAAATTATATTTTGCATTTAATGCAGATAATTTGAGTTATGGGGCTTATTATGAAACGAAACAAGTAAATAATATACTCAAAACAGGTTTCCCCCTGTTATGGGATGAATTAAGCTTTTCAGGCAGGGCGGATATTGTAAGCCCAATTTATTATTATATACTGGCTTTATTTAGCTACTTTTTAGGGCTCTCACCTGCATTAATATTATTGCCGAATCTATTTGTATCGTTAATTTCAATAATAATTTATTTAATTGTTAAAAAGATAACTCAAAACGAGGTCTCAAGTTTTATTTGCGCAATCGTTTCAGGTTTTGTCCCTGTTTTGACTTATACAACTTTAATTACAGGGTCTATTAATTCGCTTGCTTTTTTAGTAATGTTTATCTATATTTACATTTTCATCGATATCAAAGATAAAAAAAGATTTAACTATTTTATAATATTATCTATCATGATTCCTTTTATTAGTCCAATTACGTTATTATGTTTAATTGGCTTGATTTTTTATTTTATGTTAATGAAACTTGATGGTTTTATAATTAATAAAAGTGAACTTGAGACTGTAACTTTTGCAAGTTTTTTTATGTTGTTAGCGTTATTTGTCCAGTATAAACCTGCATTGATAATGAACGGCGCTACCATAGTATGGCAAAATATTCCATTGGCGCTGCTTAACCAATATTTTTCAAATATCGATATTATGTCTTATATCGGGGCGATTGGATTATTGCCGTTAATATTTGGCATTTATACTATATATAAATTTACTTTTAAAGTAAACAAATCAAGCATAAATATAATAATTGGTTTCACGATTGCGGTGTTTTTAACGACATGGTTAAAATTGGTAAACCCTAACGCCGGGTTATCATTAATTGCGCTTTCATTAATAATCTTGATGGGTGAAAGTTTGAATAGATTCATTTCCAAAATCCGAGAAACCAAGTTTGACTCATTAGAATTTTTAATTATAATTATCCTCTGCGTAATATTTATATTTACATCTGTCAATGATACTATCGAAGCCCAAAACAAAATTATAGACCAGTCAGTTAACCCTGATTTAATTTATTCGCTAAATTGGATAAAAGGCAATACTCCCGTAGACAGCGTAATTTTTACCGATATCCAAAATGGATATTTAATTACAGAACTTGCAGAACGGAAAAACATGATTGATAATAATTTTATTTTAATAACGGATGGTTCCATAAGGTATGGGGATTACAGCCAAATATTGTATACCCCTTCAACAGTACAGGCAGTAAAGATTTTAAATAAATATAAAATTAATTATATATTATTGAATAAAGAGACCATGCCTAAATATACCGAGGACCAATGTTTTAAGCTTGTTAATAGTGAAGAAGATTATTTAACTTTTGAATTAATTTGTAAGGTGGAAAAAGTTGCATAAGTTCCTAAAACTAGAAAAACATAATTATAAGTATTTTTTATTTTCCTTATTTACATTTATATCTTTAGTCATACAAATCATCAGATTTGTGCATTATGATTCAGTGCCAATCGGATATGAAAGTTATTTTCATCAAAGAATGGCTGCATCAATTTTAACCGGAAACAGGTCATATAATCCATTTCATCTGCTTATTTCAGGGTTCAGTTTAATATTCGGAACATTGAATGTAGCGAAAATTTTACCCCTAATTATGGGATACATAACCCTCTGGTTATTAATCAAATTTTTTGAAAAAACAGGCATGGATTTAATTGAGAGATTTATTGTTTTATTAATTTTAACTACTAGCCCTGTCTTTATTTATTTAAGTTCAACATTAAATGTATATTTATTTGGGTTAATGATGGTTCTGGCAGGGGCATTATTTTATTTAGAAGACCGCACCATATTCAAAAATATATGTTATCTAATAATTTTATTATCTTCTTTTTATTTGGGTTTATTAATTTCAATCATTTGTTTATTTGAATATTTGAGGGATAAAAATAAGTCTCAATTTTTCTATTTTTTATTTGTTTTAATTTTTTCTATTGCTTCATTTCAGATAGTGCCTTATACCGACGCTGGAAATAATCTGATTTCAAGCTTTATCGGAGATTTGGGCGCGGTTTTAGGATTTAATATATATGCATTAATACTTTCAATATTTGGTTTATTGGGCCTTTGGAAACACAAAAGAATGCATTTTCAGGCATATGGCATAACTTTAATATTATTCATAATTTCAGTTTTCTTTGATAAGAGGATAAATATATTCCTATTACTTCCATTTTCATTTTTTGCGGCTAAAGGACTTATACACTTTAAAAACCGTGAATGGAACATGTTGCTCATTAAAGACTTAACAATGTTAATCTTACTTGTTGGTTTTACGATATCTACGATATCCTCTATTAAAGAAGTTGCAAATACTGGCCCGAATAATGAGGTATATGAATCATTAACTGTTCTAAAAGATTATGCTAATAAAAATGAAAAAGTTTTTTCAACATATGATAAAAGTGAATGGATTAGGAGCATAGGCGGCGCAGAAGTGGTTAATGATTTTAATGAACCTAATTATGAACTAACTAAACAAATATTGCTTCCCCGGAATTTGAACAATTTACTTAATTTACTGAAAGAAAATAAAATTACCTATATATGGATAGATGATGATATTAGAGAAAGATATTTTGATAATGAAGAACAAGGGTTAATTTATTTTATGAAGAATAGTGATAATTTTTATAATATCTTTCAAAATGAATATGCTGAACTTTGGGAATTTAGCGGTGATTCTGAATGATAGAATTAAATTATTTACTTATTTATATTACAACATTTTTTGGTTTATTCACCTCTATATATTTTTTTATAACATTATATGAAAACCATGATAAAATTTTAAGTCCAAAAGCAACAAGATTTCCGGGTGTAACTATAATCGTTCCGGACTATGGGCATCCTGAATCATTAAAAGTCACTATTGAATCATTGTTAGGATTGAATTATCCCAAAGGAAAATTAAAAATATTTGTTGTAATTAATGGTATAGATAGTTTTGCAAAAATGCAGGCATTTAAACTGGCGAAGAGTTATGAAGATAAGGGCATAGAAACATTTTATGCGGGAAACGTTGGGAAAGGCGGAGCAATAAATCGGGGAATTAAACAAACAACTACCGAGTTTGTAGGTGCTTTAGACGCCGATTGTTACTGTGATAAAAATGCTTTAAGGCGAATGGTTGCATATTTTGAAAATCCGAATGTTATGGCAGTTACTCCTTCAATACAGATAAGTAATGCGAAATCATTTTTACAGAGATTACAAAAAATTGAGTTTATGGTGGGAGTATTTTTAAGAAGGGTATTTGGTTTCTTGGGAAGTATACACATTACTCCGGGCCCATTTACGATTTATAGAAAAGCTTTTTTTGACAAATATGGGGCGTATGATGAATCAACTATAACAGAAGATATAGAAATAGCCTTAAGGATACAACAGAAAAATTATGTGATTGAAAATGCTACTGATTCTTTAGTTTATACTTCAGGTGTTAAAGAATTTTGGCCATTGTTCAATCAGCGGATTAGGTGGTATAGGGGATTTATTGATAATGTAGTGAAGTATAAAGTTCTATTTGGCGCAAAAACCGGTAATCTTGGATTGTTTATATTACCCGCATCATTTTTCTCAATTGGTCTAACGAGCCTATTAATTATATTATCATTAATTAATGCAATGGATAATGGGATTAAATTTTTTTTGAATTGGAAAGCAGTTAATTTCAGTATTTGGAAACTATTCGAGTTAAAATTTGATCTGTTTTTTATCTCAACCAATAGTCTGATAATATTTACTTTGATTTCATTAATATTGGGGCTTATTATATTGCATATATCCAAAGATATGGCACAGGAAAAGGAAACTATTAAATTGTCGTTCTTATTCCACTTCTTATTTTATTGGTTTTTATTTGTTATGTGGTGGGGGGTTGCAACCTTCTATTATTTAACCGGTAAAAAAATAAAGTGGGGCCCAAGAGAAGGATAATTTAATGATTTTGGACACTGTTTTGGAAAAAATAAGTTTTGGGAGAAAATTAAAATGCATAGAAGAAAATTTTCAATGTTTAAGTTTGTTGGAGTTTTGGCTGCTACAACATTAATTTTTATGATAGGTATACAGTTAGGAAATTATCTTAGCAGTATCAAGATTACAAGAATTGAAGATTTACAAAATAATATTAAAGTAGATACATTAGGATTAGAGACACAATTATTAATAGTAAGTAAAAATCCCTGTGAGATATTAAAGTTAGGTATTATGGATGAAGAATTATATGAGATAGGTTCTAAATTAGCCTATATTGAATCCCAGTATGGTCACGGGGATGAATCTGTACAAAGATTAAAAAATTATTATTCCATACTTGAACTAAGGCATTGGATATTATTAAATAATGTAAAAGAAAAATGTAATATTGATTATGATCTTATTTTATATTTTTATTCTAATGAACTTGATTGTAATGATTGTGAAAAACAGGGCTTTGTTTTAGACTATATCCGTAGAACAAATTCTAATGTTAAGATATACTCATTAGAATATAGTCTGGATAATCCGGCAATTAATACAATAAAGGCATTATATAAGATTAAAGCTGAAGAACTTCCAGTAATAATTATTAATGGTGAAGCTTATACGGGATTTAAAGATAAAGCTGAGTTTGAATCATTGCAGTGATAATTTTTGTTTAAGCATATCTCCAATTGTTAAAACAGAATTGTCTTTGGTAATTTCAATATTTTCTTCTTGAACTTGTTCAATTAACCGAATTTTTAAAAAACGTTCTAATTTTCTTGTTAAATCTAAAGAAGGTTTAAAATTATTAGATTCAATTTTTTGTATAATTGACCATTTCTCGTTTAAGTTTTTTGCAAGGTCTTCCTGTTTTAAACAAAGTGATTCACGTTTATTTTTAATTAAAGCTGAATAGTTGTCAACAATCTTCAAAGTATATTCTGGTTCAATTAAAGAAGAGATTACAGGTTTAGGTTTAAAAATTATCTTTTTCGGTATATGGACTATTGCGCCATAACCTGAACAATTAAGACAAACATTCATTTTAGAATTTTCAACCAAAATTTTTACAAGTTTGGCATCTTTACCGCATATATCGCATTGCATATTAATAATGATGAATAAATGATTTATAAGAATAGTTGTAATCCGCTATATCTATTTTTTAGAATTTTTAATTAAAGATTTACGTTTTTTAGAAGGTTTAACTGTTTTTTCAGATTTAGTTTTCTTTTCAAGAATTTCAATTTTTAAATCTTTAAAAGCTTTTATAACATCAGAGTGAGAAGCTTTTTTCTTGATATTTAGAGTTTTGTTTAATGGTTCTAAATGTTTAATATTGCACTTTTTTCTTCTGGTTTGACCATCAATTAACACATAATTTTCATTTAATGTGTCTACTACTACACATTGAAGATTTGCATCTCTTCCAGCTATTTTTAAACATACTCGGCCTACTTGCATCATTTTGTTAAAACCTCCGTTTGACAATTGAAAAAACGGTTTTTTTCATTTTACATTTCTCTTGCTTTTTGTTTTAATTTAGATCTCATACAAGCAGAACACAAATTTCCGCCGTATGGCCTATTAGTTGTTTTTTTACTTTTAGATAAATTTTTAAATTGAGAGCTAAGTAATTTAGGCATGCCTTTTAATGGAGTTTTACATTCTGCGCATTTAGGTAAATTTACCTTTCTTTGTCTGTAATGCACAATAGTCCTGGCACCAGGTGTCTTTATAAAGACTTTTCTGAACCTTTTTGTTTTATATTTTCCGCTTACCATTTTATTTGTTACTTTTAAGTTGGTTATAATTTCTATTTAAACCCGTCACCAGGTTTCTCTGAGTTCTTGACTCAGAAATTGTAATAAACTTGATATATGTGACCGGTTTATAAAAGTTTCTATATCTTTTAATGGATTTTCATAACTTTTCTAAATATTATGCTGGCAATAATAGAAACGATAATATAAGTGCCTAACCAGCCAAGTTTCCAACCAAATAAATTAAGTGGCTGTAATGGTTGATTATTAACGGAAATACGGGAGATATATTCATCGCCAATTTCTTTTACAGGTTCGATATAACGTTGTTTTGCAGTAATTATAACTGGTTTTATATAATTCCGGTCTTGATATTTATAGGTAAGATCATATTCACCTTCCGGTCCTTTAACTGTCCATATAGCTTTACCATTTTCAATGTCAACAATTCTTCCACTGATAACTTTTAATGTGTCGGGTGTAAGTAATTCGATTTGACCAGTTACTCCTTCTTTAAATTCAATAGTCGTTGTAAAATCAGAGTTTGGAATGATGGGTTCATATGCAAGATGCATACTAAGCCAACCAAATATTAGGATTATCGGGATAAAAGTAAATAAAGTTGGTTTCATGGAATGCATCATGTAATCCATATTTTTTTCCATCATGCGTTTTTGGATTTCCATGGCTTTCCCCGGATCGTGAGAGAACTTTTTTACTTCAGCCTGCAGTTCTTTCATTTCAGTTTTAATTTCTTTCATCAAATTTTGGTCAGTTGCAAGCTTATAGATAAGCGTCATAAGTAAAGCCACTAAAACTGAAATAATAATAATAGTCCATAGACTTGGTAATGCAAGCAACGGATTGAATACTGGATCAAGAATCTTGATAAATGATTGAAATAATACCATTGTAATAACAAAAAGAATTATTGTTTATAAAAGTTGCCTATTTATGGGGTTTTGTATAAACTCATTTAGGGGGATTTCCTTCAGTTAACGTATTCTAACGAATCGACATAAATAGATTTTCTATAGGTCATATTTACTCCATAAATTTCCTTAATGCAGGGTGCATGTCGTACATATGGGTTTTTGCAATGCTCTCGTAAAGTTTATAGATTATCATAACCGTTAATAAAAGTCCTGTGCCTGAAACCAAGGCGCCTGACAAGTCTGCAGCTGCAGCTAAAAATCCGACTATCATAGCGCCCATTACTGTCAAAGGTGAAATGTATCTGTCGAGTAATTTTTCTAAAACTCTTTTATCTTTTCTAAATCCCGGCACTTGCAGGCCGGACTTCATTATATTTTCAGCTTGACTTCCTGCGTCCATGTTCGCTGTCTGTACCCAAAAATAAGAGAATACAACTGAACCAAACATCATTATCAATATATAAACAAATGAATGTGATAAATCTGAAAAGGTTAAACTGCGGGTAATTAATTTTTGTACAAGGTTGGGTGAATTAAACCAAGAAACCATCCCTGTAATAGGAACATTACCTGAAAATGTGCCTAAAATTGGGTAACCCCAATTTTCTAATAATCTCCCCCATAACTGCATTGTTGACATAAACGCAGCAATCAAAATTACGGGAATATTGGAAGTATAAATAAAACTTAATGGCCATCTTATTCCATGACCCCTGATTCTGCCAAATGATAATGGAATTTCAACTTTCATTGATTGAACATAAACAACAATAGCAAAAATTGCAATTGTAGACAATATCCCTGCACCCATTAGCAAAGCCGTTGTAGGATCGCCCGCAGCTAAACTCTGAAATAAAGCAGGTAATGCTCCGACAGATATATTTGGGTTTGTAGGTGAAGCAGTCCAACTAAAAGCTCTATGAAATAGTTGTTGGCTTACGCCGGCTGCAATAAACAAACTTACCCCTGAACCAAATCCCCATTTTTGACATACCTCATCCATTAGGATTATCATTAATCCGCCCAATAATAATTGGAAAATTAATAACAGTTCTAATTGAAAATATAATGCAGTTCCTTGATATAACGGAGAAGGCGCAAAGCCCCCCATAAATACATAAATAATTGCTTCAAAAAGTACAAAACCATATTGTGAAAGTTTTTGTATGGCCCCATAATTTTGTTTGCCTGCTTTGCTTGATAAATCAAATTTAATTAAGCCTGAACCATTTAATAATTGTAAAATAATCGAAGCTGTTACAATTGGACCAATACCTAAAGAGATAATTGTACCAAACTTTGCACCCAGGATAAGTGATAAATATTCAAATTGTGTAAGCGCGTTTTGGCCTAAACCGAATAATGGAATTATACCTAATACAAAATAAAATGATAAAACTAAACTTGTCCATTTAAGTTTCTCTTTAAAAGAAAGATTTTTTTGTGTAGGTGATGTAACCTCCGGGAGGTTTTCTTTTATAGTATTCCATAGACTAGCCATAATTATAACCTTTATAATAGATATTTAAATACATATCGGTACTAAACGGTACTAATTAAATATTGGTACTATTTAGAATCTTTTAGATCCATAATTTTATCTTTAGATGATTCAGATTTATTGGATTTTAATGTAACTTTAACACTACCGCCCGCTTTTTCGATTTTTTCAATAGCTTTTGCAGTTGCTGCATCGACAGTAATGTTAAACTTTTTAGAAACCAAACCTTTTGATAATAATTTGTTGAATCCCATTTTGGATAAATCAATTATAAACACATTGGACTTTTCAACTGCTTTTTTAAGATTTAATAAGCTATTGATATGATTTTCCAAATAATGAATATTAATCGCTTTTATAATATTTGCATTTTTCTTTTTAAAGCCATATTTTCCAAAATAGTCCAAAGCCCATATACATGGCTTTTTTGAATCCGCGCGTTTACCCGTACCGGCATTGCCTCTGCCTCCGCGATGGCCTGCGCCTCTATGTTTCTTTTTTGCGCCCCATCCGTGAGTATGGGATCCGTGCATTCTACTATTTTTTTTACGTTTGTTCACTGTCATCTTTAAATCATCCTTCGAATTAAATCATTAATCTTTTCTTTCCTGTCCCCTAATGCCCCACCAATTAAAAATTGAACTTTAATTCCTTTTCTCCCAAAACCTTTTTTTGGAGCATTTAATCTAAAATAAGATCTATAATTTTTGCCGCCATATACAAAAAATTTGCCTTCGTATTTTATTATATTTTTTTTATCAGAGGTTCGATCAGTATATTCTTTTCCGCGCTTTTCAATTAATAATTTATAGGTTTCATCATCAATATTTCCAAATGTTGTATAATCCTTAACTTTTTTAGCCATCCCTCTATTTGCCGGAGTATCATTAACGACTACGCAATAATTTTTCCTAAATAGTTTTAACATGTCAAGGGTACTAAGCATTTTTTGATTTAAGTCAATTCTTCCTCTAACTAAAACCAATGCTATCCTTTTAATAGTCTCTTTGCTCATTCTTCTGCCTCTGGAGATTTGATTGATTTTGTAAATTCTTTATCAATTACGTTAGATTGAATTGGTCCGCTTATGATGCCTAATTGTTCAATGTGATTAATTTGAATTTTTGTTTCTGTTAATTTTTTTAATGCAGCATCACATGCCTTAACTAAATTAATCTTAGTTTTGGTCATGCCATATGTTTTTGACCAAACATCTTTAATACCTGCTAATTTTAATATTTTTGCGCATTCTTTTTCAATTTTTAATCCAATTCCTTTAGGCGCGGGCATGATCTTAATGACAGATGAACCGCATTTCCCTATAACTTTGAAAGGAATGGAGTGAGGTTCTCCGCAGTTGCATGCCCATGAACCGCAACCCCTCTTAATTTTCATGATATTTAATTTTGCCATCCTAAATGCTTTTTCACGCGCAGGGACTGTTTCTTTGCTTTTACCATATCCAATTCCAACTATGCCATCTTCGTTGCCAACAACTCCGAATGCTGCAAATTTAGGTTTATTGCCTTCTTTTGTTTTCTTTTGTGTTGTCTTAAATACACGCCTTTGTCCCCCACCAAATTTTCCCTTTGCCTGGCCAATTAATAATAAATCTGTTTGCATATTTGGCAATAATATATCCACAATTTCAGCTTCTAATAATCTTTTACCTTCACTTAATAATTTATTTAAGTCCGTTATCTCGCCAGAAACTACCTGTTTTCCAATTAATGTTTTTGGTTTCCATGCAAATTTACTTTCTGGTGTTATAATTTTTGGAGACTTGATAATACCAGGTTTATCTTTTACACCTTCCACTAAAGAATTTTCTTTTGCAATTTCTTCAGATGAAATTGCTTCTGCTTCAATTTCCATTTTTGGTTTTTTTATGTCTTTAGCCATTATTAAGCACCCATTATTTGTTGTTTAACTTTTTGGAATAATTTTGAAAGTTCTTCAGGTTTTGTGCCTGAATTTAAATATGCTGAAAACTGTTTTTTATAGCTTTTTTTATCGCTTGCTAAAGATTTAGCAAACTCTTCGATATGTTTACCGGAAACTCTTTCGTCGGAAGGAAGTATTTCTTCTGAACATGCAATTTCAAATCCTCCGTCAATTGCGCCTTTAATTAATGCATAGAGTTTCGAACCTTTAGTAGATCTTTGCAAACCAAAATCAGCTATGCCTTTTTTTATGCCTTTAGCTAAAGCTTTTTTAGCTAATAATAAACCAGTTAAATATGCCGCAGGCAAGTTATTAGCTGTAACTTTCCAGCCATTCTTTTTTAATTCCTTTGAATCCGCAGTTATAATTACTTTGTCACCATCTGCATAATACTCAACCACTTGGGCAGTGATGTTTTTTAAAGATTTTCTAATTACTAATCGCGGTTGTTTACTTTTCAATAAGGCTAGTCTAATTTTATAATTTGTTTTGCCTTCACGCTTTCTTCTATATCCCAGGGTATCTTTCTTAGATGTCATTTTTAGTTTTTATCTCATTTATTTTTTATTTTAATGTAGTTTTTCTCATTAATATATAATTTTAAGTGTTCTCTGCTTCTGAAAAGTCCGCCTTTTGCCTTTAAATATAAATCTCTGTACCCTTTTCTGTCCAATAATTCTTTTTCTCTTAATTCATTTAAGAAAACTCGCTGTTTCCTAATTTTATTTATCCAGACTCGTTTTCTAGGAGACCTGGCATTTTTAGTTCCTTTTTTTGAACCACCTCCCGATTGGCGGCCTTTTCTTTTTTGAGCCAATTTTTTTCTAATTCGTCCTTTTGAAGACTTTTGAACTGGCTTAGCAAATATCGCTTTATCTATAATTAAAGCCCTAATATCCGCTTTAGTAATACACTCTTTAATCTCAGCTAACCTGCTTGAATCTACTTTAATCTTCTTCGGTGAACGTTTAAAGATTATTCCTGCAAGTCTTTTTTGTGAGGTAAGTCTCATTTTTAGTCTCTGTAATTTATTTTATTGTTTTTGTGTTAATATCTTTTCTTTTTCATGTTTTTCTTTTTTCAAAATTTCTTCTTCTTTGTCAGTTTTTTCAGTTTCAGAAAGTTTTTTTTCTTCATTTAATTTTTTCTTATCTTCGGTTTCTTTAGCTTTAACTTTTTCAGCAACTTCTTTTGTTTTCTGTTCCTTTTTCTTTGAAACCTCGTGTTTTTTATTTTTACGAAGTTTCATGTCCTCTTCAACTGATTTTACATATTTATCTAAATCATTTATATTTTGTAAAACAATTTTAAGCTCTTTTGCTTTTTGTACTATTTCTAATTTTTTCTTTTGGCCTAATTTTCCTGAAACTAGCCCTATCTGTGAACTATTATCTATATTTTTAAGATCGGCTATTTTATTAACTTTCACTAATTCAAAACCATTTTTACTAAAACCTCTAATAGCTGCAGGTGACCTATACCCACTAGAGATATGTATATAATAACCTCTTTTCTTAAGCCTCAATTTGTTGGTAATACCCTTGGGCCTGTGCCATTTTTTAAATAAACCCGGTTTTTTACCATAATCACTTCTAACAAAATCAGGTTTTTTATTTTTTAAATCCTTTCTAATTTCAACTAATTTGGTTTTTTCCATTTTATATTTATACTTTTCCAGATTTACTTGTAATCCAAATACCGTCTTGGAAAATTCTCCTGTCTCTGTTTGTTATACGGGTTAATTTTTCAATATTTGCCGCGCATTGCCCGCACTTTTCAATATCAATGCCTTCTACAGTTATCTTATCCCCTTCTAATTTTACAATAATATCTTTATCTATTTTAAAAGTTCTTGGAACTTTTTCCCCTAAAAAGTTTTTAACAGATATTTCTTTTCCTGTAATTGAAACATTCATCGGAAAATGGCCTGAACAAATTTTTAATTCATATTTATGACCTTCAACTACGCCCCTTAACATATTTTTTATATGGGCTTTAAATGTGTTCATCATTGTTTTTTCTCGTTTTGTCGCATTTTTAGCTTTTAACATTACAACCCCCTCTTCTTTGGAAATCTTAATTGTATTACTTGCATAATTACGCTGAAGCTCTCCTTTAGGGCCCTTTACTTTTACAAGATTACCTTCTAATCTAATTTCAATACCTTCCAGTATTTCAATTTTTTGAACCATTTCAGCGATTTTCATTAGTAACAATAAGCTATCAGCCTTCCTCCGATATTTTTTAATTTTGTTTCAATATGTGTTAATAAGCCTTTGTTTGTTGAAACGATAATAAATCCAAAATCTTTTGCAGGTAAATATCTTTTTTCATATTTTTCAATTTGAGATTTATTTACAGGGAAGCGCGGTTTAATAACCCCACATTTGTTAATTTGCTTTAATAAGTTTACTTCTAAAAAGTTGCCTTTACTAGTCACCACTTCTTTATATTCCCCGAGATATCCGCGCTGATTCATTAGGTTAAGTACCTCTTTGATTATTTTTGAAGATTTCACTACACAAACAGATTTACTTGATTGTTCAGCATTTAATATCTTGGATAATGCATTTGATAATGGATCATTTAATGTCATTTTTTACACCTTAATTGTATTTCTTAAAACCGATTTTTGTTGCAACATCTCTAAAACATTGTCGGCATAAATCAATGCCATATTTGTCAATATGTCCCCTTATTCTGCCGCATCTTGAACATCTTTTTGTTGCAATTCCGCAGCTTCTTTCTTTAGGGGCATTATGTTTAACAAATTTTTTTAATTTTGCAGGCTTAACTTCCAGCTGTTTCATCATTTTTTTGTAATTGCTATAGGTCATCTTTATTCCTCGCCATTTGCCAATACTTTTATATTGAACTCATTTTTCATAAAATCAATTGATTCATTTTTTGATATTCTGTGCTTTTGAGGAATCTTTTTAGTTTTTAGACGTCTTGTTTTTACTCTAAAACCTGGCCTTTCCATCGTAACACAGATTTCTAGACCCATGATTCCAATCTCCGGATTATATTTCATATTTGGAATATCCACATATTCAGATAAACCAAAAGCCAAATTTCCTAAGTTATCAAATTGATAATCATATAATTTATTTTCCTTAGCCATGAGTAAATTTTTCAATATCTCAATAGCCTTATCTTTTCTTAATGTCAATTTACATCCAATTGGCAATCCCACTCTAAGACCCCAGCCCGGAATTCTTTTTTTAGACATGGTCTTTACAGGTTCAATACCTGTAACCATTTTAAGCAGTTTTATCCCCTTCTCCAGTCTAGCTTGATCTTTGCCAGCACCTATGTTAAGAGTAATTTTCTCTATCCTAAGTTGTCTCATTATGTTCATTTTTGCGAATCTTTTATTTGATTAATGTTATCTCTGGTTTATCTTCACCTATCACGAAACCATACTTTTTTAAAGTTTTTACAAATTTACTTCCATGCTTGAATATTAAATGTTTATCTTGAATTTCCTCAATTTTGCCATAGGCCCCTAAATTTTTACCTCCTACAATGAAAATATATGAACCTTTTTTAAGGGGTAATGTTTTCAAGATTTTTTGTGAAGGCAATTCCAATAAAAGTGAATCTCGGATTTTATACTCATTTTTATCCGTTAATATATTTCTTCCATCAAATAAATTAAGTTGAAATTTTCCCTTAATGCAATGTTTACCCAATATAGATAAAATTTTAATTTTGGATTCCTCCTCTGAAATTTCGATAAAATCGATTTTACCATATTTATTAAATAATAACCTATAATTCTTTTTTAAAGGGGATATAAATAATGTATCCATTAACCCAATGTTAAATTTAGGATCTTTTCTTCTTACACCGTCTACTAAAATCTCATGTGTTTGTAAAATATATTTAACTTCTTTAGTTGTTTTTGCAAGTTTTAAAAAATTTTTTAAAACAAAATTCAATGATAATGAATTTTGTAATGCATGCGGTCCGGAATTAGGTTTAGTAACCCAAATTTTTTCTTTTCTTTTTACTGGCCAAGTTTTAGGCGCCGAGATTGTTTTTAAATGGTTCTTAACCATGGTTTTTTCCTCCGGACTTTACAACTTTTACGTTCAATGTTTTGAATCTTTTTTTATCCTCAGTCATTAATTCTAATATCAATAAATTTGAAGCATGTATGGGATAAAATGATTTATTGCCATCTTTTTTAAAAGATTCTACGCCCTCAATATAAATTTTTGAAAGTTTAAGATTTATTTTATTCACTTTTCCAGTTTTACCTGAAAATTGCCCCCTCAAAATTTTAACTTTATCACCTTTTTTTAATTGTATGCTCCTTGTTGAATATTTTTTCATAAGATCTTTTGATAAATGGGATTTTACAAATTTACGTCTAATGTGAAGAGGTGCATTTTTCAAATATTTCCTCTGTTTGCGAGGCAATTTGCTGCTTTTCCATGTCCTTGAAAATTTTGTGTTTACCATTTTTTACATTTAATCTTTTTTCAGTTTTATACAACTATTTTGCAAATTTTTGCAACCATGGGCCATCTTAAGGTCACTTCTTTTGCAACAGGACCTTTTACCATCGTTCCTTTAGGATTTCCTTTATCATCTTTTAAAATTATTGCCGCATTATCTTCAAACTTTACTCTGGTGCCATCAGCCCGTCTAAATTCTTTTTTTTGTCTTACAATGATTGCATTAACTGTTTGCTTTTTCATTTCCGGTTTACCTGCTTTAACTGCCGCATATACCATGTCTCCAATTCCTGCAGCCTGTAACCTTCCTTTAACGGTTTTATGTCCTTTCACTGCAAAAATTTTAATACGTTTGGCTCCTGAATTATCGCAAACATCAATTACCGCTTCTACAGGCAATGCTCTTGTTATCCTTGATGATACTGGCTTCATTGTTCTTCACTCTCATCAATTTGAGGAGTTTTCTTAACTTTAGCTTTCTCCCTTTCTGTTTTTGTCAATAATTCTTGGTGTTGGATTTGAACGTATTCCTTTTGTCCTAATATTTCTTCTACTACGAAATTTTTAGTTTTACTTAAGGGTCTTGTTTCTTTAATTTTTACATAATCCCCCATTTTTGCATTTATGCATGGCGGGTTATGGGCTTTAATCTTGCTTAACCTTATTTGGTATCTTTCATATTTTGGAATGTAAATTTTTCTAGGCCACTGCACAGTTACTGTTTTATTCATTTTATCAGAGATAACACTACCATAAAACGTTGCGCCTTTTGTTTTAAGCCTGCCGTGTTCCGGACAATTTATGTCGTTGCATTCCATTTTTTACACCTTTATATCTAATTTGCTCTGATTCTTTCTTATTAGGGAATCGTTAAGTCAGTTTATCTTACTTCAATCATTTCTTTGGCAAATCCTAAATTGATTAAAATGCCTTTTACCCGTTGTCCATGATTGCCTTGCAATTCGATTTTACCCTCTTTGGCAGTTCCGCCGCAAGCAAGTTTTGCTTTAAGCTTTTTTGCCATATCTTTCAAATCGATATCTTTTTCGTCAATCCCTTCAATTACGGTATAAAGTTTTCCAAATTTTTTTTTAATTGAATAAACTTTGATTGATTGACTTTCTTTTGCAATTGTCTCACAAACACAGAGTTCTTTAGGCAAGCCGCATTGTGTACAAACTTCTGACATTATTCCTCCTTATGTTTCATACCTGAAATTGATTTTTTATCTTTTTTTGTTCCAGATATTTTTTTATTCAATAAACCCAATATTCTAGCTACCATTTTTTTATTTGTTCTTAATAATCCGGGATTCTTCGGAATAGTACGCATAGCAACCTGAGCATTATCTTTCATAATCTCTTTTCTGACCTCTCCTAATTTGCTGCTTAATTCTCCTGTAGACAACTGCGCTAATTCCTTATTCTTCAGATTCTTCATTTTTAACCTCGGCATTATCCGTTTCAATATCCTCTGAAGACTTTTTTAAATCTTCAGCTTTAACATTTTCTACCTGATTAATCTCTTCTATAATAGGTTTTTCAGCAAAATCAATTATGGTAACTGTATCGGGAAGCACCAAATCCGGCGGCATAATCTTTACTTTAATACCAATAATACCTGTTTTTAATAATGCCTGCATCTTTGCAGATTTTACTCCGGAGACAGCCACATCTCCGCATTTTTTTAAATATCCTTGATAGACTCTCCATGTTTTTGCCCTGGAACTTGGAATTTTACCGGATAATAAAATTTCAACCCCTTTAGCTCCAGCCATCATAACATCAGTCATAGTTTTATGCATAATCCCTTTAAATTTTTTTGAACCAAACCTTTCTAATGAGTTTGCAATTCTTTCTGCAACAATCTGCGGATCTAAATTTAAGTTTTCAACTTCAGCAATTTCAATTTGGGGATTTTCAAATTGAAACTCAGATTTCAGTTGTTTAGTTAATTTTTTGATATTTGAACCCCCCCTGCCTACAACTAAACCCGGTCTTGAAGAATATACAATTATTTTTTCTCCTAAAGGGTTTTTTTTTACTTTTGTCATTGAATGACCAATGCCTTTAAGGTTTTCTCTAATAAATTCTTCAACCAAATATTCTTTCTTATTTTCTTTTACGAATTTCCTTTCAATCATTCAGTAATCTCCCCTGATTTTGTTTTTTCAATATTTTCAACCCTCTCAATTTTAGATGTTTCTTTTTTTGATTTTGCTTTATCTGCAAGTTTTTCTGTCTTTACTTTTTTATTAGCTGCGCCTTTAGCTGGTTTTTCTTCTGCAACTAATATTTCTACGTGAGTCCTTTTCATAACCCTTCCCCCGTGACGGCCAGCATGAACAGGGGTGCTTGCTTTATGGGCGTTCATATGAATTATTTTTAAAGTTTCAATATTCAAACTTTTAGACTGGGCATTTTTTTCCACAGAGTTTAATAATCTCAATATTTCTTTAGCTGCGCTAATAGGATATCCTCCCGAGGTAATTCCGGGTTTATGTCCCATTTTAGTGTTAAATCGTAAATATGGAACTGCTACTTTTTTTATTATTACCTTTTCCAGCAAGTTCTTTGCTTTTTGCAAATTTCTATATCTTAACCACCGGCATATTTCTATACTTGTCTTTGTGGAAATACCCAAATCTCTGCCGGAAGCCCGAGCAACATGCTCTCCATTCAATTTTGTTGAATATCCGTATATTGCCATTATTATATTTACCTCACTGATGCGCTTGAACTTGACCTAGTCGCTCCTATACCTGGCGCGCTGTGTGAAACTTTTTTCCTAGTCATTACAAATTCTCCCAATACGTGTCCCAACATTTCTACATTCACATCAACGGGAATAAATTCTTTTCCACTATATACTTTAATTGTAGTCCCAATCATTTCAGGAATGATTACCATATCCCTGCAATGAGTTTTTACATTTTTCTTATCTGCGCTTATTTTTTTTAATAATATTTTTTGAGTTTCTGTAAATCCTCTTAATAAAGTTCTCCTAATTCTTGAATTGGTTAAAACTGCAAATTCTTTAACACTCATTCCTTTCAATTCTTCTTCAGTTTTTCCGTAATATGTAAATGTTTTTTTTGCCATGTTGAAGTTCTCCTATTTTGCATGTTTAATATTTCCCGGTTTATCCTCTTATTCTCTTTGTTTTAGCTCTGCCGGATTTCCTTGGTTTCAGCATACCTACATTTCTGCCGGGAGGTGCAAATCTTGGCGCAATTGTTGGTCTGCCTTTTCTACTTGAACTTGAACCACCATAAGGATGATCAACAGCGTTCATAGAGCATGAGCTGGTGTTAGGCCATAATTTATTTTTAGCTTTCATTTTATAAAATTTCTTGCCTGCTTTTAATAATGGTTTTTCAAGTCTTCCCCCGCCAGCCGCTATACCGATACTGGCCCTGCACTCCGGTGAAAAACTTTTTTGTTTTTTTGAAGGCAATACTACAACAACGTGATCATTTAAATTAGCCATTACTTTCGCGAATGTCCCTCCTGCCCGGACTAATTTACCCCCATCGCCAGGGCATGACTCTATATTAAATATAACCGTTCCTTCAGCAAGATCTTTTAACTTTAAACAGTTGCCATTGTTAATTTCTTGGGAACCATACTTTATTACATCCCCTATTTTGATACTTTCTGGTGCAACCATTAAACCATTTTCTTTATTCTCAAACTGTACGCTGATAAGCGGAGCTGAATGGCCTCTGCAATGGATAATATCGGTTACTTTCCCGCTTAAATGTTTACCAACTCCTAAATGCTGAGATGCCCCTTTATATTTAAAGCTTGGAGCTCTATAAGTTGTGCTCCCTTTTCCTCTTGCTTGTTGGATAATTCTTTTTGGCATTTTTTTCCTCTACATTAATCCTAACTGAGTTGCAATATCAATTGCAGGAGTTTCAGGACTAAACTTTACATATGCTCTCTTTTCGCCTTTGGAAGTTGTAAGCGTGTTAACTTTTTCAACTTTAGCATTGAATAATTCTTCAATTGCTTGTTTTATTTCAATTTTTTTAGTATGTCTTTCTACTCTAAAAACTAATTTATTCTCCGATTCCAATAACCTGATGCTTTTTTCAGTTGATACAGGGTATTTAATTATAGCGTATGGATCCATTTTAGTTAAATAAATTTTCTTTTCCGATTTTTTCAATTGCTTCTTTAGTGAATAATGTTGCTCTTCCTATATGCGTACCGGGCGCAAGTAATTCGGCGTTCAAGTTTGCAACATTAATCAGGTCTATACCTGGCACATTTTTAGCGGCTTTGGCAAGCTTGCATCTTTTATCAATTACCACTATTAAAATAGATTTCTTTGTGATATATTTTCTCCCTCTTAATTTGCCTTTACCTGCGCGAATTATTCTTTTTTGGCTTCTTGCAAGTTCTTGTTCAAACCCTAATTTAAATAATACATCTATGAATTCTTTTGTTTTTGCGATTTCATTTATTTTATTATCCAGGACAAATGGATATATTTCAGGAATAATATGGCCGCGTTCTCTTACCATACTTGAAATTAATGTTGCACTTAATGCACTTCTAATCGCAAGTCTATTTTCTTTTTTATTAATTTTTTGTGTCCAATCTTTTTCAGCTTTTGGCGGATGGGCTCTTCTACCTCCCACAGTATTAGGAACTACAGCACCCACCCAGTTAAATCTTGAACCGCGGACACTCATAACTTTTCGAGGCGTTCTGCTTCTGCCTGAGCCATACACTGACCTGTAATCTCTTCTCATTTTGGAAATTGTTACGCAATGTCTTTGACCAGCTTCTTTATATGCTCCATATTTTTGTCTTTTATTAGCCCGTATAGCCAAAACTGCTTTTTTGATAATATCAGGCCTAACTTCTTCGTTAAACTGTTTAGGCAAATCCACTTTGCCTGATTCTTTTCCGTTTAAATCGTAAATTTTCATCTTATTGAAATCTCTGATGTTTATATTTTGAAATTTTTATCTTCCTTGCTTTGATTCTTTGCTGATATAAGTAATATTTACACCATCAGCTGAAATTTTTTTATTTGGTCGAATAGCCCGAGTCAATATCGCTAATCTTTTACTAGGGCATGGAATTGAACCTTTAATTAAAAGGTATGGGTTTTTTAATTCACCGTATCTTACAAATCCCCCATTTGGATTGATCATGTCAACTTTCTCATTAATCTTTAAAATTAATTTATTATAATCAGTTCTTTGATGGAAACCCATTTTACCCCCTTTTGGAATAGTAAATAATACTTTAGCATAACCTTCGGGACCTTGAACTGCAGCTCTTCTAGCTTTTTCAGATTTGTGGCTTTTTAATGAAATTCCAAACCTTTTTACAGGACCTTGATAACCTTTACCGGCAGTTATTGCATGAATATCCGTTAACATACCCTCTTTTAAAATATCTTTGACATTCAGATCTTTGCCTAAATTTTCTTTTACATAATTAAATTTATTCTCTTTAGAGCCCCCTAAACCTACTTCAAAAATTTCGGGTTTCTTTTTGCCTATGCCTGTCAAATCAGGATTAGTATGCACAACAACTGTAATTTCATCAAAATCAGTAATGTCTTCAAATTTAGTTTTAAGGGTTTTTGGAATAACTAATTTTCTCTTTAAATGCTTTTTAGGTTTTGAGTTTAAAACTTCTGTAATTAATTTTTTTCCATAGGGAGATTTTTTGTAGAAACGAGCTGAGTGAATTGTCATAGGCGGGCATTCAATAACTGTAACAGGCCACATTCTTTTTTCATTTTTGATAAGCCGATTGTTGCGTTTATCCACAAAAATAATATGTGTCATGCCTGCTTTATAGCCTGCAAAAGCAAGAGGTAATGCTTCTTTGGAAGTTGTCCAAGAATGAACTCTAGCATAAGCTTTTTTAGCTCTCTTTTTAGGTAAAAATTGTAAACTTCCGCATCTTGGTTTTCTTGTGTTAGGCATTTTAGTTTATGCATCCTTTTTCAACCGTTTTTAGAAGAAAGCCCCTATGGTTTAGGTACTGATAGAGCATTTCTCTCCAGGCCGATTGTATGTCTTTAGATATCCGATTCTAAGACATTTAATACTAGATTTTGATGTGCATTTATAAAGCTATCGGTATTTGGTAATGCTTTGATATTTTGAAGTTTTAATCAATAAATTTGTATTATTTCCTCTGCTTGTACGTCAATACTTATAATAATGTATTAACCCGGTACGAAAGATTTACAGAGGTGTGAGCGGGAAAGCAAATGGTCTGTGACTGATGGTGTCAGCGAGCTTTTGAGAATATCATTGTCCTTTGCGGTCGATATTATTGGTTTTTTCTTGTTCGATTTTTTGGCGGTATTCTCGTCTCATTTTTTTTTGTTCTTCGGTAAGCTTAACACGCCCAGGTTTAGAATCTGTTTTATTTGATTGCATGAAAGATTTTCTTTTAGAATAATTAACAGGGTTTTTAATTTTGAGGCAAAGATTATCTGATTTGCAAATATTCATATCTTTGTAATAAGCATTATTATCACAATTGGGAGGTAAAACTTTATTTTTAAACTTGAATTGGCCTTTAAGATATGCTTCTTTAAGCGGTTCAGGATTGGATTGATTCCAAAGTTTAATTCTTTCTTCAACTTGCGTTTTATTCCATCCAACATTAGATAAAAAATTAATCAGGACAAACATTGACCTTTTTTTCCCGTCTTCTAGGCCCGCTAAAATCGTTTGTATGCATGGCGGAAAAAAAAGTTCAGGTATGGTTTCTTGTAATTCCTCAAAATCAAATTTCCATTTTAGAGATTTTTCTTCATGTTTAAGATTGGGGTTATAATCGAAAGCCTGTATAAACAATTTCGTTGCCTGATTTGGCTTAACATTCCGCTCAATAAACGGAATATTTGTAACCTTTACATTTTGGGGCAACGCCTGCATTTTTGTAAATGATAAGATAGAATCTTCCGCAATAGGAATTGAGACAAGTCCAGATTTTTCATTAAATGAATAAGGCATCCGATACATGTGCCTACTGGATATTAATACAGTATCAATATCCAGAAATGTAAATGGCTGTAATAATCCTTCAACCATAATATCCTCAATGGGTTTATTTGCCAGTTTTGAAATTTCTTCTTTTGTGTACTTAGCTAGTAGCGCTTTTCTCAGATGAGGCTCAATTAAAAATTGGAGATATGCGGCAATTCTGCGCGGGGCTTCCGGGAATAATTCTTTTGTATCATTATCATGAACTTTTTTTGGGAAAGCTTCAAAAGGCACCCCGATATGAAAACCATGATTGCCTGAAAATTTAACATACACCGATTCTATCCCCTGGTATTTTAATGCTTCCATAAGATAATGTGTTGCTATTTTTGAAAATTCTAATTCTTTACAATCAATATCCAGTATTAAGTCCCACCCTTTCCTTAAATTGTCTAACTGTTTTCGTGTTAAGTTTGATGAAAGATTTAAAGGATTGTTCCATAATTCTTCTGAACAATGAAAAGAAGTAGCTCCTCTCTTAACCATTTCAAGCACATCACCGCTATATTCAAATATATCGGGCCTTTTAGAAAAACCCTGCATGTTAAAACATCCGGAAATCTCTTTATCCTCTGCATGGCTGACTAAAGCTTTTTGGACATCTAACCGTTTATAATATAACAATGCTTGTGAGATATTAATCATTATAATACTATTTGGTTGATTTGATATTTATAGATTTTCGTATTAGAAAAGTAAGTTATATAAAAGTCAGGAACCATCGTTTTAATATGAGCAAAGCGTTAATCTGGATAATTTTAATTATGACATTAGCAGTGGCAGTAAATGGGGCAATGGATCCAATAAGAGCATTCTGCATAAAACAAGGATATCAGTTTTCTTATCCAAACGGGGATAGGATAGCATATTGCGTATTAGATGACGGATATAAATGCGAAGCATGGGACTTTTATAATAAAATGTGTAGAACTGATAAAATTATCAAATTAGATTGTGTTAAAAAAGGTGAAGAGATATTTGCTTCATTTGAAACGTGTTGCGAGGGAAAACCCTATCATTCCGTATTGATTGGGGGACAATCAAAATGTCTAAGTTTTTCTCAACGTTTTTGGTTAGATGTTAAATATGAACCATTCTATTGGTTTTTGGAATTGATTATTGTGAGTTATATCATTTACAAAATATTCAGAAAATATCTCTAAATCCCATACTCCAAATCTATTAATTTTTTGATATCGTTGGCTTTCTTTTCTCCAATTTTATCAATCCTCATAAGATCTTCAGCGCTTGCATTAATTATTTTTTTAATCGAACCAAAACTAAATAATAATGGTTGACACAAATTGGCGCCAACTCCGGGCAATGCAGAGACTAAATATTCTTGCTGTTCTTTTAAGGTCTTGGGTTTGTTGCTTCCGTGTGGCATAAAAATTGAATTAGTTTCTTCCTGTTCACGTTTGGCAATCACCTGCATCATTGAAGCAGTATCTTTATAATTTTTTGTCCTTATGACAGGAATCCCATAAGAAATTGCAATAGTGGATAACATGCCCCGGATTGCGTTTGGATGAATATTTCTGACGCTGTATAAATCTTGTTCACCCTCGATAATAAATAACGGCCTTTCATAATTAATTTTTAATTGTTTAGCTTGTTCGAGCAATCTTCCGTCAAGAATGGAGTTCACGAAGTCTTCAACTTTTTTATATTCAATGCCAACCCTCGTTGAAACTATATAATCTCCTACTTTTAATTGTTCAAGTTTAATATTTATCCCCTGTTCAATTAATTCTTTAATGACAAGGTTGCCCTTTTCTCTATGATCGCAAAATATTTTTAATTTAGATTCCGGTATTAATTCTTGTGATTTTATTACGTGCTTAGTGGGTTTAAATTTAGTTTTAAAGTCTTGCAAAATACGGTGCATGCGTTTTTCTTTGTGATGCGCAGACCATCTATAACCTTCATCAATTGTGCCTTTTGCGCATAACACGACTACTCTGCCTTTTTCTAATCTTCCGGTTCTGCCCCTTCTTTGAATATGGCGAATTGCGCTAGGAACTGGCTCATAAAACACAACTAAATCTACCGCAGGGATGTCAAGGCCTTCTTCACCAACTGAACTTGAGACAAGAACATTAAAACTATTATCTTTAAATTTTTGCAGCAGCTCTAACTGTTGTTTCTGACTTAACCCTTTGCCTTTTCTTTTTGCTTGTCCTACAAATATTTCAGGCTTAACATTAGGTATTTGTTTTAGATGTTCCGTGATTACTGTAACAGTATCACGATACTGGCTAAATATTATTATTTTTTTATTAATATCTTCTTCAATCTCTTTTTCTATCATGGCTCTTAAAATGTCCATTTTTGGGTGTACAATGTTCATATCTTTCAAAACTTTAGTTTTAATCAAGGCAGACCTAAAATTTAAATCCTTAACTAAATTTTGCACAGCTTTAACACTGGATGTCAGCGCTTGTTTCTCTAGAGCATCCATATATTGATGCAATGATTCAACACCTTGGGACTGTATTAATTCAAGTGCATGGAATATCTTCATTGCCTCTGCTGCCAATGACATAGATTTCAGAATTTCAAAACTTTTTTCTCCGCTGGATGCGTAACCGTGCAACATTCCCTGCAATTTTAAGATTTCAATTTTTGAAGGTTGAATGACCTGTAATTGTGAAAGAAAACCGTTCTTTTTTATTTCTTCTAATTTTGATTTTAACGAATCATCCAAAAATTTTTTGATTTCTTTAAATGATTCAGGTAATTGCACATCTATCCATTTTATATTTACATGCTGTATATATGGTTTAACATCAGGATCTTCGCTTGTCCTTACTTCAACCTCTTCAACAAATAAATTTTGAGTTATTTCAGTTATTTTTTCTATGTCTGACCCCGGGGATGCAGTTAATGCCAATATTCTGAGAAAAAGCGCTTTTTGATGGTATTGTTTAGCTATCCATACATAGCTATAATCCCCAATGGCCCTGTGGGCCTCATCAACTATCAACAGAGAAATATCTTTTAAATCAATTTTTTGATTAATGATATCATTTTCAAGACCTTGGGGCGTAGAGATAATAATGTTATTGGATTTCCAAAGTTCTGCTCTCTTTTCACTCTTAATTTGGCCAGTAAACATTATTACAGTTGTTTCAATGTGATCTTGAAAAAAAGATTTAATTTGTTCAACCAAAGGTTTTGTAGGCGCTAAAACTAAAATTTTTGAATTAGGGTATTGTTTTAGTCTTTGAGCAGCTAACATCACAGCCACACCTGTTTTACCCATCCCTGTCGGTAAAACAACTAATGTATTATAATTCACCGCAGTATGAAGAATTGTCTGCTGATAGAGTCTTGGATTAAAATTTTTAAGCATAGCTTAATAGATAAACTTGCCATTTATAAGTTTCACGCATAAATGTCCAGTGTCCAGTGTAAGTTGTCTCATAATTCCAAAATACAGAAATGAGAATTTAATAAAAATAATGATTTTTTAATAGTTTTGTCTAAATTATTATTAATATTTAAAATCTTGTTATGAATTTTCTTCAAATTATAAGCAGTTGACATCAAATTTACTTCATTCTTACATGATTTCAAGCCTCTGCACTTAAATTCTCTATATCCTAAATGTGTTTTAGTTTATTTTTTGCTCGCTTATTTTAAACATAGAAATTCCGCTTGTCCCAAGAATCTTTGATTCTGGGCACAGAAATAACTTTGCTATTTCTTGTATATTGGCGGGTAGTCTCCCTGCAGATTTTGACAAATATTTAAAATAGGGTTTGGATTTAATCTTCTAATACTGACAAAGTTTAAATAGAATAAACCCTAAATTATTTAAGTGGTAAAAAAAGCTATATTAAAGCAGAGTAAAAAAATACTTACAATAGCAGCATTGTTTTTATTAATAGTTGGTGTTTTTTATGTGTATTCACTTAGCCAAATAAAATTAGCAAAAATTCAGTTAATAGACGCCAATGAAATTACCTCTAGTAGTTTTAAATTAACGGGAAACATTGAACTTGAAAATAATGGGCTTACTCCTGTTAAAGTAAACCATATCAGTTATGATGTTTTATATGGAAAAAATAACCAAAAAATTATGACGGGCTATGTCATAGGTGGAGTTATACCTGCCAAGTCCACTACTAAATATCCTTTTACTAATGAAATTAAATGGGAATTAACTCAAGAAATTGCAGAGCAACTGTTTAAAACTATAACTGGTGAATATTTAATCGGTAATGTTAAACTTGCAAATTTTAAAGTAACTTACTTTGACACCCCATTTTCTGAATAAGTTTTGATTAGAATCAAATAAAAATAAAAAAGTGTTAAGAATAGTTTTAATTGATAATTAAAACTTATTCTTCACTTGAATCTTCATCTTCAAAATCTTCATCTGACTCTTCGTCATTTTCAGATTCTTCAGCGCTTTCTTCAACAAATTCTTCTGATTGGCTATCTTCTTGTCCTTCTTCAGAACCGTTTAAGTCGCTGCCCTTTTGAAGTAAAACTACATTTTTTGCAATTGGTCCGCGTTCTCCTTGTTCAGAATCAAAAGATACACGGTCATTATCGCGTAAAAATCTTCCTTGTGATAAGCCTGATTGGTGGACAAAATATTCTTTGCCATCTCCGCCGGCTATGAAACCGTATCCTTTTTTTCTATTGAACCATTTTACTGTTCCTTCCATTTTAAAATTCCTCCGATACTAATATTTTATAGCAATCATTCCCTCTTTTTAAATGTTCCTATGTTCTCGTAAATAGAAAGCCTGCTTATCAAAAGTTAGCTTTGGCCCGACTTTTAATCTACATTAAAAGACAAGCTAAGTTTGTATAATTGAGAAAATGAGTAGCCTCCCCGGAAGTGAAGCCAACTTTTTTACACCGGACTTTTTACGTACTATGTTCAGGATTATTATGCATTAAGTTTTGCTTCCGTTTTTTCTTTTGTGCCATCAAATTCGAGTTCACGAATGATTTTACCGGTGCGTTTGGCCATTAGCCTGGCATTTAATAAATCACTTTCAAACTCTTTAGGCACTTTAATATCCTCAATTAAAAATTTATGGCATGACAATAATTGCTTAAAATCATTCTTGATGTCAAATGCGAATTCTTTAATGGCTTTATCTGCAAGATGATTTGAAAGATGCAAATTACAAAAATTTGCTTTATATGAACCTCGCGGATTATGGGGAATTTGGTTAATCTTCAAATCAAACCCTTCGCCCTTTACGCTCAAAAGTAAATAACTTTCCTTATTGGTCTGCTTATAAAGTTGATTAAGATCGTCAATAGACATTTCACGATTTATAATGCCTATGTAAAAACCTTTTTTCTTTTCTTTGCAGTCTATTAATTCCGAAGTAAAATCTTTCTTAGAATAAATTTTACCATTGACTTTTACCTTTCCTGTAGCATTTTCGATAATGAATTTTATAAAATCGTTGCCATATTCAAAGCCAGACTTAATTTTAACAATCTTGCCATTTTTAATGCTTAAAACTGCTCTTGGATAATAATCGCCAACACTAAATCTCACAAACTGTGAATGTACTGACTCATCTTGATTACCGCTAAATATTTTTTTAATAAAATTCATTTAATCACCCTTTCTTCTTTTTACCCATTTTTTAAGTCCGCTTATTGAATTTATATACGCTACCTTTCCCCCAATCAATACGCCTATTACAAATAATAACCAACTTAATGCATAAATGATTAATGCATTCATTTTATTAAACATTAAAGTTGTTGGCGCAACTACAAAACTGAGCACAAAACTTCCAAGGATAATTATTAAACCTATAAATAATGTATTCACAGTCTTTTTACCTCAATAGATACTGCATTTTCTTCAACGCGAATATATCGCGGACACATCGTGTAAGGATATGATTTCAAATTGCAATAATCTATAATTTTTTGTTTTTCTTCATTGTTACTAAATCTTACTATTACATTTATCCCCTTTTTATCCTTATGAATAATATCAAAATTATTTAAATCTTTTTTAATAGAACCCGCAATGCTATAAAAATGGCAATATCTTTCATTAAGGTGGGTTAATTTACTGCATAACTCCGATTCATAATTCTTGTCAAATTCAATTAAAGGAAGCTTTGCGCTTATATTTATTAATTTTTGAGACTTTAAAGAGATAAATCCGCCATAACCTAAATTGACTGGTTTCCATTTACCAAAGCTCCCCAGTAAGATATCGGCGTGTTTTCCATTGCATGCTTCTTTATCACCAATTGAACCAGTGACATCTGCTATTAACAAAACTTTATCTTTACACATTTTTGATATGGCTTCTAAATCTTGGGCCGCAAAATACCCTGCGGGTTGATTTACTATTAAAGCTGCAGAATTATCTAGATACTGATCCAATTGATTAATATCTATTAAACCTGCATTTGTCTTAACTTCTTTAATTTTAAATCCAGCATCCTTGGGAAATGTTTTATAAGTTAACCACCCGCCCTGGTCAGGAATTAAAACAAATTCTTTATCTGAATAAGCCTTAACAAGTCTAATTGCATGAAGGATTGCAGAATTACCGCGATTCGTTAATCGTACTAATTTATGCCCGGTCAGTTTATGAATAATCTTAGAAGAGTCCATTTATCTTATTAGATAAATTTTAAGTTTAAAACGTTTTTGGTTTGTACATAAGTTATATTAGATTATACAAATGGTTTTAAATGAAAATGAAAAAAGAATTTACATATACGGAAGTGATATAGATGGCTAAAAAGTTAAAAAAAAGTAAATTAATTTTAATTACTTTAATATTTTTATTATTTTTGAGTTATGTCTATAAAACAGATATTAAAGAAATTACGAGTAGGGTAGTAAACCCGGATAAACTTGCAAAAGAGAATGATGTTGAACAATATAATGAAGCGCTAAAAAATAATGATGAACTCTTATGTCTGCAAATCATATTTGAAGATTTTAAAAATGAATGCTTAGTAAGAGTTGCTGAAGCAAAAGAAGATATCTCAATCTGTGAAAAAATCCTTAACTCTAAAGCCAAGTATAGTTGTTACACCGGAATATCACAAATATCCAATGATGTTGAGATTTGTAAGCTTGTAGAAGAGGATGAATATTGGAATAATGTTTGTTATAAAAATTATGCTATAGCAAATAATAATTCCGATTATTGTTGGTTCATTCAAAAAGGGACACAAAATAATGCCTGTTTTTATGAAGTTGTAGTAAAGACACTAGATTGGGAAGGTTGTAAAGATATTACGGATGAGTCTAAATTAAATAAATGCAATAACATGATAGCTCAGAAATCTGGGATAATTGAACCCTGCTATCAAATGAGTAATATAATCGATAGAGATGCATGTATCATTAGACTTGCAAGGGCAAGTAATGATAATAAATATTGTGAAGAGATTAAATATAGCACTATCCGAGAAGACTGCAAAAAAATATTTACCGGTGAATAATAAATGTTTAAAGTAGGCATAATTGGCGGCTCTGGTTTAGATGATCCTAACATTTTAGAAGGATGTAAAGAGATTGACATTGTTACACCCTACGGCAAGCCCACATCTACATTAAAAACAGGCAAGATTAAGGGAATAGATGTAGTCATAATTGCGAGGCACGGCAGGAAGCATACAATACCTCCAACGCAAGTTAATTACAAAGCAAATATTTACGCGTTGAAATACCAAGGTTGTACGCATATACTTGCAACTACTGCCGTAGGTTCATTGCGCGATGAAATTGCCCGCGGCCATTTGGTAGTTCTTGACCAGTTTATTGATTTTACTAGAAGAAGAGATGTAAGTTTTCATGAAAGTTTTATTGAAGGAAATGCCGCGCATACGCCTATGTCTGAACCGTTTAATTTAGAATTAAGGGCAAACATTATTAAAAATTGTGAAAAACTGAAGTTCAATTTTCATCCTAAAGGTACAGTAATCACAATTGAGGGGCCTAGATTCTCAACCAAAGCTGAATCTTATATGTTTAGGGCATGGGGCGCAGATGTGATTAACATGAGCATTGCTACTGAAGCTATACTTGCTAATGAGTTAAAAATTCCCTATGCGGCAGTTGCTATGAGTACGGATTACGATTGTTGGAAAGAAAATGAAGAAACAGTCAGCTGGGAAATTATTCTAGATGTATTTAAACAAAATGCAAGCAATGTTACCAAATTACTTGTTGCCGTGATTGAAAATCTGAAACAAGATTCTCAATATATTAAAAATAAAATTAGAACAATTCCCCATTGGCCTAAAAAGGGGATTATGTTTAGAGATATAACTTCTTTATTAAAAGATAAAAACGGCTATAATCACATGATTGAAATGCTTGCTGAAAGATATAAGGAAATGCATATTGATATAGTTGCAGGGATTGAATCCCGGGGTTTTATCACCGGGTCTGTATTGGCGCATAGGTTGGGAGTAGGTTTTGTGCCAATTAGAAAACCCGGTAAATTGCCTGGAGAAACAATTTCTGAAGAATATGAGTTAGAGTATGGCCGAGATAAAATAGAGATACACAAAGATGCAATTAACCCGGGAGATAAAGTATTATTAATTGATGATTTAATTGCTACTGGCGGTACTGCTTTAGCTGCAGCTAAACTAGTCCAAAAACTGGGGGGAAAAATCGTTGAATGCAGTTTCATCATAGATTTGCCGGATATAGGGGGAAAGAAAAAACTAGAAAATGCAGGTTACAAAGTTTTTAATCTCGTTGAATTTGAAGGAGAATAAGTTCTCATTTAAGGGTAGTTAATTATTTAAATCTCCTTCCTTTTATAGTATTTCTTGATGAGCAGATATAATTATCAATTACCCGTTAATTGGGAGATATTGATTAAGGAAAATGGTAAAATAATAGATTTATATTCATTGTATGACAGACCGGACCCATTTGTGCATTTAGAAGTTTCTGAAATTGAATTTAGTGATAAATCTCTTGAGTTTTTGAGTAATAGAGATTATGAACTCAAAGAAAAAATATTTCAGTTAGGGAGAGAAATATTAAATGATGAAGAGAAAAGAAAAGAATATAATAGTTTCTATGTAGTAGATTACGGTGAAAAAGTTGGACCGGTCATATTGAAAAAAGCAGAAATCGCGTCATTAAAAGGGATGGTTGAAACGGCAACACAATTTTATCAACAAATATTGCAACATTTTCAAGATTATCCCGGGATATTGTCTGAAGCATTCAATGGCTATGGAATGATATATGAAAGCGAAGGAAAACTTAATCAGGCAATATTATATTATGAAAAAAGCATTGAAAAAAATCCAAACAATGACCGTGCAAAATTAAATCTTGCAGACATATTAAATCATCAAAGTAACTGGCCAGGAAGTTCAGAATTATATCATGAAGTGTTAAAAAATGATCAATTTTGTTTACCTGCAATTGATGGTTTAATTAAGTGTTGTGAAGAGAGTATACGCATTAGAAAAAAAGATTATGAAGGAATTGAAGAGGGTCTTGAACTTGCAATAAAAAAAGAAGAGTATTTGCTGCTTAAGTATGAACATAAAACTGCTATTGAACTAAGGAGGAAGAAAAAAAAAGCAAGAGGGATTTTTAACAAAAGCTTAAAAGGCTATATATTTGAGAGAAAATATTCAGAGAGTGATATTAAAATAATTCCATGGGATGTTAATGAATTGTGTTTTGAAATCCCCGCACTCATCGAAGAAGGAGATTATATTGGAGCAGAAGCTAATATTGACTTAATTATGGAAAAACAAACTATTAACGATATGGAATTTAACAAAAAAGCAGGTAGTTTTGAATTTTTGGGTTATTATTACAAAGCGCTGTTAAATCTAAGCCGGGGAGAGTATGGCATTGCATTACATGATGTGGCTAAAAGTATTTGTCTGCAACCATTTCAAAGTAAAACCTGGGAACTTAAAGAAGATATAATTGACCAGAATATTGCTTTTTTAAGAGAAAAGATTAAAATACTCAAAATCGACAGAATAAAAGCTGTTAAAAAACAGAGAAGGGATAATTTAGAAGAAAAAATTAAACAAGCGCAAGAAAGTTTATCTATTTCTCAAGAAATAAATGGTCTTGGAGATATTGTTTTTAATAACGTTGAAATGGGGATTGAAAGAATTAAAAATTATGCTCACCTAGGATATAAGGGATTAATACATGGATGGAAAACCGCTCAACAGCAACGACAAATTGCAGAGAAAAATGGAGATGAGCCTACCCATTATAGCCTAACCTCTAGTTTAACTGAAATTACTGCTGGAACTACAATGTATGGCGTAGGAATTTTGACTTCAAATCTTTTGTTAGCAGGCATTGGTTTGATAACCGTTATTGAAGGCCTATATAGAACATATAAAATAGAAAACGAAGACGAAGTTTGCGGTACGGTATTAAATTTTCCATGGTGGTTGAAAAATTCTTTTATTAAATGGAAAAATCATTTATACCAAGATTGGAAAATTCGAATTCAACAGAAAAAAGAAGAAACATTATTATTAAGAAAAGTTGAATATAAAAATGATTTTCAATTACCGGGAAGTTTCCCATTGCTTCCAAAACCTGAAATAACTCAAGATAAGGAAGAAAATTTAGAAGAGTTGTTAGAGCCTGAGGAGGATACTACATCTGATTAATTATTTTTAATATGTCTGAAGGTTTATCAACAATATGGTCTGGATTTGAATGTTTTAATAATTTTTTAGTATTAAGCCCCCAAGTTACTGCAATTGATTTCACGCCAACTTTATTGGCTGCTTCAATATCACGGACTTCGTCACCAACTATCACTGTTTCATTTCTTTTAAATCCATGTTTTTTGATTAAAATCCATAACCACCAGGCTTTTGTAAATAAAGAAATATTAGTTTTCACAAAATGAAAATTAGGGGTTAATTTAAACTTTTTTAGAAATTTGTTTACATTTTTTTTTGAATTTGATGTAACAATCCCCACGGTATAATTTTTATTTAAATCACTAAGTAATTTAGGTATCCCGTTGTAAGGAGTTGCAGATATAATCGTTTTACTTATTATTTTGCGAAACTTTCTAACTATTTTAGGGACTTTCCAATATGAAATGCCTGATTTTTTAATAAGAACAGCCATGCCTTCATTTCTAGCAATTTTTTCAACATCAATATTAGTTTTTACATATTTCAAAATTAACTCCTGAGAACCTTCTTTAATAGCTTTTTCTACATTGGCTATACAACCATCAAAATCAAAAATTACAAGTTTTATACTATTTTTCCCAGACATTTGTTAATTTCATTTTTTAAAGTATATAAACTTTATTTTTTAAAAGAGATATTTTTAATTTTTTGATTTAACTTTTTTTCTAGTTTTTCTAATCGTTTGGATATTTGGGGTTTTTTAATGGATAAAATGCGCACTTTCGGATATCGTTTTTTCTGAAGATTGAATGATTTTTGAGGTTCAATATTGAGATTAATCTTATCGATTTCTAAATTGATTCTATCTAATGCGCAGTCAAGTTTGGAATTGGGTTTATGGAAACTTTTCATAATTAAAGGCCTATTTAGAGTTAGTTTCTTTTTCAATTTGAAAGTTGGTTGTATATTAAGCTTTTGAGTTAGCTTCTTAAAAAATGGGATATGTACGGGTTTTGCAACGCTATGTTTAGGAATTAAATTTATTGGAGATACATATTTCTTTTGTTCACCTAACCTAAATGTTTTTGGATGATTAAGCTTTGTCCAGCTTAAAGTTTTGAATTGTTTTTCAAGTCTCTTTAGCCTTGCTGATCTCTTTGAAAGAGAAGTTTTAACTCCTAATCTTATTGAATCCTGCGGGATTAATTTTTTCTTAGTCAAAGTATAATTTTTTGCGCGGTTAATTAAATGATTAAATCTATATTTTAACTGGCAGTTTAGCCTGATTAAATAAGTCGGGATTTTAATTTTAGTCATATTTAATAACGGTTTTTTAGAAATTATCTTTGTTTTTCTAGTTCTATAATCCTTAATTTTATAATTCAGATTAACAGGGATCACTGACTTTAATCTCTCATCAATCTGATCATTAAGTTTTGAAATATAATTTGGTTCTTCATATTTTGTCCTTGTTGTTATTGCCAATGGTTTTCTTGCTGAAACCTTTTTGGTTTGATAAGGCCTGTATAACTCAAAAGTAGTTTCTTTTAATCGTGTAATTTGTTTATCAAGTTTTTCAAAATTGGTTGTATTGAGAGATATTTCTTTAAATGGATGTTCTCGAGCCAATTGCTTTCTATGTTTTAACCTAAAATTCTTAACATATGGTTTAATCAATAACCTTAATTTATTAGCAGCGTACCATACTCTGGAATATTCACGTTTGACTTGCAATTCATGCTCACGTTTTTGTAATAGTTTTTTTGCTTTTTCATTTTTAAATGCAAGTTCTTCCACTTTTTGTTGTTTATGCAACAGATAAAGTTCTTTAGCTCTATTTCTTTTTAATTCAAGGTCAGTTTGTTTCTCTAACTTTTGTTGTAACTTTTCGTGGAGTTTTTGTTTAAGTATTAATTCATGCGCTCTTTGTTTTTCAGCTCTTTCAGCTTTTAATTTTTGTAGTTTAATATTATGTTGTAATAAAATAAATGGGACTTTGATAGATTTAATTGTTGAGTTAATATTTTGTATCAATTGCTTTTTAGAAGATTTAACAATCTCCTGAGACCATATTGATAATTTTTCCATGCGATTGTTAAACTTAACTTTAATATTTCTGCGCCAGAGCATATATTTTTTAACTCTAATATTATGAAGTCTAGTAGCTCTTGCCTTGATAAGCATTGCTTTTTGAGCTTTTTCTTTTTTTAACTTTATTAAATATGCTTTATAATTATTAACTTTTGAAATGTAATAATTACATAATTCTATTAAGGATATCTTAATTTTATAAATAAATAAATGGATAAAGCTGTACAATGCAACAATTGAATATATAAACACTATTGAGAATATTTTAAATGCATTTGTGAATTTTAAATAAGTACAAATTAAAGTTCCTTTGATCTTATCTACTTTGTTTAATGTTTTTATTTTGACACTTCTACGTAGGTACATATAATCTTTAGACCTTTCTTCACTTGCTTTTTGAGCTTTGATTCTTTGTGTCGCTAAATATTTCCTGAATTTTATAAGTGATTCAATTAATATGTCAAAGTAAGATTTGTACTGGTAAACAATAGCGCTTTGTTTTTGATAAGATAAGTAATTGTTATAAGTAATTATTACAAGCAGTAATAAGAGCAATAACATTGTTAGATAATCTTTTAATACAAATATTACAATTGGTTTTTCTTCAGTAGGTCTATCACTGTATTGACAAATTTCTTCAGTTATTGGTTTTGTGAGACTAGTTCCACAAGCATTATTATCTATACAGAATCTTGTTCTAGTTCCAGTTGAATTATATCTTGTCCATTTACTACAGTCCCAGTCTTCTACACATTGATATATTGGTTCTGCAACTGCGTAACCGGTTATAGGTTGCGTTCCTGTAAACCAGTAGTATAATTTTTCAAAGAAGGATAATTGTATGCCTATACCGCAATCAAAGCCACAGGTTTGTTTGTTTTCATTGGGATCACAGTAACTATCTCCACAGTATGGTGTATATGGACTTGGACCAACACCTAATCCGGGATCTTGCGCAAGCAATGTTAAATTAACTGGGTGTAATCCTTGAGGTAACCATTGGAATACTTCCCAAGTGCTCTCGTTTATACAAATGCCATTTTCATAGTCCCAATCTAAACATTTCATTACTGCGTGCCTTGGACCCGCGCAGATATAACCCAAACCTAAAGTTATTTTTGTAAAATTTATTTTGGGCCTAAATGCAAATAAGTCTTGAAACTGAGTAAAATTTGAATTAGTTTCCGGAAGGTCTTGGAAATCAATTAAGTCTGCAATTGATGCGCCATTTGTACCCTCGGCTAAAATGGAGAGTATAGGCGAATAAGGATTATCAATTATAACTTCAGTGGTGTCTTCTGTTACGATTTCGGTTATAGTTGGTTCTTCCAGCACTACTTCAACAATAGGGGCGGGAGGTATTATAATTGGGGCCGGTGTTGGTGTTGGACCAGGTAATGTTGTAGTTCCGCTACTGGCAGACGGGGTTGCTGAAGACGTAGCTGTTTCTAAAGTAACAAATGAATAATTTATTCCTAAACCGGGATTACCTGAAACATCTGAACAGTTCATTCCCCAAGTATAGTTTGTTCCAGTTTGCGCAAATGTCAAGTTTGTAAAATTAAATGCTATATTTGTTATTACTGATTGTGATTCGTTCTGTGTCCAATTGCCTGACCACGTGCCAAACAAAGTACATTGCCCAGTTTTTGATGATTGGGCTGAAAATATATATGTTAATCTGTCATTTGTATAATTCA
>Ga0209542_10002973_pt1 | contig 37073 bp, 33 predicted proteins | sample RifCSPhighO2_01_FD_184028 | JGI IMG/M metagenome (GOLD analysis project Ga0209542, IMG submission 184028) | Soil microbial communities from Rifle, Colorado - Rifle CSP2_plank highO2_0.1 (SPAdes) (version 2) | ecosystem: Environmental > Terrestrial > Deep subsurface > Rock core/Sediment ... | reverse complement strand
GGAGTTTTCGTTCTTTGATTTGGTTGGCGGAAAGGTTAGCGTTTCGTTCAGGTGCGTTTTGTGAGTCTTCCACCCAGATGGCGTAGCTACCTTGGGTTTGTGGGTTGCGTTCTTCTTGTTCTGGGTCGATGAGTTGGTCGAGGGGTTTGTTTTCTTGGTAGTGGTAACAAGGAAATTGTTTCTTGCAGGCTTGGTAGGCTTCTTCGGTGGCGAGCTTTTTGTCGATGATAAGGAGTCTTGTGAATTCTTTTTCTTGTTCTTCTGTTCTTTCGGGAAGCTCTACGGTGGATAGGTCTAGTTCACGCTTAAAGTGCTTTGCGTAAAGTAGCATTTGATCCCTGATGACTTCTATGGAGGACTCGAGCTCGTGGTCACCGCCCAAAACAAGGCCGAGAGCCCAGCAACCTTTGTGGTGGGGACAAGTATTGTTTCTTAGGTGGGATAGGATATTTGAATCGGTACAACCCTGTTCTTCCAGAGCGTCGGCGAGAATGGGGAGGGCTTCAAATTGGCTTTTTTCATAAATTGATTCTGCAAGAGGTAATACTTGGCCTCTCCTCCATTCGTCTTCCATGACGAGGGGGTTGTAAGGGAGAGGTTCTTTTTCTTGTGGTAAGGTTTCGGACATGGGGGGCTTATGTATTAGAATTATTATTTACAATTTTTATTATATCAAAATTTTCTGGATTAATTTCAATGGTATCTCCTTTTGTTATTTTGTCGGACAATAAAGCTTTAGCAATTGAATTTTCTACCGTATCTTGCATCACTCTTCTCATTTCTCGGGCACCAAATTCGGGTTTATAAGAAAGTGCCACAATTTTTTCTTTCAAATTTTCTGTGATTAAAAAATCAATTTCTTTTTCTTTAAGATTTTTTGCAATATTTAAAAACATTAACTGGGCTATATCCATTAAGTTTTCCGGAGTTAACGGATGAAAAACTACCACCGCATCAAAACGGTTGATAAATTCGGGCTTGTATATTCCTTTGCTAAATAAAAATTCAAACAATTTGTCTTTTTGTATTGAGTCGCCTTTTTCTAAGCCTTCAAAAATTAATTGCGCACCAGCATTTGAAGTGCAAATAATAATAGTATTATTAAAAATAATTTTTCTGCCTTGCCCGTCGGTAATATGGCCCTCATCAAAAACTTGTAAAAATAAATTTAAAATATTGGGGTGGGTTTTTTCTATTTCATCAAGCAATACTAAAGAAAAAGGATTTTCTCTTACAGGCGTAGTTAAAAGGCCCTGCTGCTCTACCGGACTTATTTCTCCAATTAAGCGAGGAATATCTGAAATTGACTGGAATTCCGACATATCAAGCCGTATCATTTTTTCTTCGCCGCCAAAATAAATTTCTGCCAGCGCTTTTGCGGTTTCGGTTTTACCAACTCCCGTAGGGCCTAAAAATAAAAATGTACCCATTGGCCTTTTCTTAGAACTAATTCCAGAGCGAGATCTCCGCATTGCCACCGATATTTCATTTACCGCCTCTTGTTGATTTACTATCCTTTGATGGATTAAATTTTCTAAATTAATTAATACCTCTTTTTCTTTAAAATTCATTTTACCAATAGGGATTTGTGTTTTATCGGAAACAATTTTAGCAATATGGTGAGGCAAAATAACTTTTTCTTTTAAAGAATTAACATACACCACAGCTTCTTCTAAAGTATCTATGGCTTTTTTCGGAAACGGAGTACTTGGCATATACCTTGCCGTCAAATTTATTATTTCTCTTACCGAAGGATAAGTGATTAAAATCTTATGCTTTTTTTCAAGCCCCAGGGCCAAATTTTGTAAAATTCTAATAGTATCTAATTCAGATATTTCCGAAACTTCTACTTTTCCAAAATATTCCAAAAATGAGGGGTTTTGCTCTAATCTTTTATGCAAACCATCAAAAGAGGCTATTCCAATGAAATGAAAATTAGGAATTAATAAGTATTTTGCTAATATGCCAGAGATATCAACTTTGCCCAATTTTTGGGTTTTTTGTTCTACAAAATTATCCAACTCATCAATCACTAAAATAACATTGCCCGATAATAATGCTTCTTGCAATATGCGGTCTAAGGTATTTTCTAAATTTTCTTGATCTTGAATGCGTGAAAGCAAAGAAATCATATCCAACTCAACCACCCTTTTATAATTTAATTCTGGCAAACTTACACCAAGGTAACATCGTTGTGAAATAGCTTGAATAATACTTTTTCTACCAACTCCAACATCCCCCAAAATCAGTGCATTACTTAAACTTGACTTAGCCAACACCATTTCAACGCCTTTTATTTCTTTTTGATGTCCAATAATTTCGCCAAATACATTTTTACTTGCAATACGACTCCAATCAATAGAAAATTCATCTAAGGTATTGGTAAAACCTGAAGCCCAACTTCTTCCCAAAGAACCCATTTTTGACAAATTTTCTTTCATCCAAAACTTTTTATTTTTTGTGATAGTTTGTTCTAACTTATCCAACCACAACGATATATTTTCAATATCTTTTTCTTTTAAATCATTTTCAACAAGTATTTTTTTAAAAAATCCATCATTTTTTGCTAAGGCAACAAATAATTCTTTCTCTCCTATTACAGCATATCCTCGCTCAACTGAGACTTTTGTTGCTCCCTTTATAGTTTTTTGGAACGCTGGAGAAAAAGATAAAGTAAAATCTTTTTGTTTTTTCTGTTTTTCTAAATAATTTTTTAAATCTGCTTGCAGTTTTTTTATATCTATTCCTAACCTGAAAATTAAATTTTGTATATCTTTGCTTTCAAGTAGTAATGCGTATAATATACCCTCAGAAACAACCTCTGAAAGTTTTCTTTTTTTGCAAATTTTAATGGCGACTTCAATAACGCGACAAGATTCTAAACTTAAAAATTCTGCCAAATTATAATCATCTTGGCCCAAAGCAGCATCAAGCGCTATCTCATTTTTATTATTTTCAATGCCAACGGTAGGAGATTTAATTTTTAATTCCACAAACAAGTAAATCTCCCAAAATAGTACCATGCAAAACAAAAGAAAAATTGAAATTTTAACCAACACGATTGTAGATATTAAAATAACACCAAAAAACGAAACACTAATCAACAAAAAACATACTAAAAACAAATATAAAAATAGTTGGGTTAATACTCCTGCATACCTTAAAAAAGGCAGCTCGGACATTTTTAAAAACTGGAAAATTACTGTTTTTTTAGTATCAAAACTAAAGATCATATTTTTAAAGCATTAAAAAAATTAAAATTAAACCTAGTAAAACTAATGGCATTAAAAACCAAAGCAATATACTACACGCGCCAACTATACATATGAAAATTTGTGCAATAATTCCTAATAAAATTAAAAATACCCTTACAATGGCACCCAATATTCTTGAAATCATATTGAAAACAAAAATATTAATACGCTGCCTTATTAAAAATCCCTTGGGATATGTATAAGTATATTTTTTCCATGGAGCAAAAAGCGTTGAAAGTAAAAGGGTAATAGAAAAATAATCCAAAATAAATGAAAGGTAATTTTTCCAGACGAAAAACAAAAACTTTGGCATTTGGTAAAAATGCCAACGAAACCATAATACTACAATATTATTATTATTTTCCATTGGTGATTAATTCCTGGTAAATATCCTTTGGAATAGGTATACTATCTCCAGGTTTTGAAACACCAGGATAACGCCAAGCACTTATTATTTTCCTTTCGTTTTTTATGTCTTGATACATAAGCCAAATTTCACCTGGTATTTTTCTTCTTGTACCAAAAGAAATATTAGCCGTTTTTGAAGAATATAGTGTATTTGTTTGCATAAGCGCCGTTGATCCCAACACAATCCCCTCTTCTTTTCTTTCTGGTTTATAAAGCAACTTTATTAGTTTACTTTTTGAAAGTCCATACTGGCGCATTTTTATTTTAGAATGTTCTGTCCAATGAAGATTGTGTTTGTAAAACATATGATTATTTTACCATTTTTTAATAAAAAGGAGCAATAAACCTCATACACAACCCCAACAAAACAAAAACAGCCCAGATGGGCTGTTTTTGTTTTGTGTTATTTTATCTCTACTTTAGCACCCGCTGCTTCAAATTTCTTTTTTATTTCTTCTGCTTCTTCTTTTTTCACTCCCTCTTTAACTAATTGAGCGCCAGTTGCTGCTGCATCAACTAAATCTTTTGATTCTTTTAATCCTTTTGCAGTTACATCTCTTACCACTTTAATAACCTCAATTTTCTGTGCTCCCACTTCTTTTAATTCAATATTAAATGAAGTTTTAGCTTCTTCAGGGGCCGCAGTCCCAGCCGCTGCTGCAACTTGCGGAGCCGCTGCTGACACACCAAATTTAGTTTCTAATACTTTTACTAATTCTGCCAATTCTACAATTGACATTTTTTCTACCTCTCCAACTAACTTTTCAAATTTAGCTGGTATTTCTCCGCCAGCTGGCGGATTTTTTTGTTCGTCTGTCATGCTAATTTTTCAAATTAGCACCGAGCACAAAATTTTTTAAAAATTTCTGTGCTTGGTACTCATTTATATAAATTAATTATTAACTATTGTTTTTTCTTTGTTTTCCCTTATGTGATCCAATACTGTTACAAAACCTATCATTGAGCTAGCAATAGAACCAACCAATCTACCCAATAATTCATTTCTTGAAGGTATATTAGCTAATTCTAATACTTTTTCTTTCCCTATAAATCTTTTTTCAAAAATACCTCCTAAAATCTTGAAATTTTCATTTGTCTTAACAAACTGGTTTGAAATCCTTGCAGGAGCAATTTCATCATCAATTCCAAACACCAACGCTAATTGGCCTGGAACACTATTTTTAATTTTGCTCCAAAAAGAAATACCGGATTGTCCAAAGGCAATTCTAATTAAAGTCTTTTTTCCAATTTTTAAAAGACATCCTGCCTCTTTTAATTTTTTCCTTAAATCAAACAAATCTTTAGAATTTACTTTTGAAAAATCAGCAAAAATAACCGACTTCTGTTTTGAAATTTTTTCCTTTAAATCTGCTAAAGATTTTTGTTTCTTTTCTTTTGTTAATGCCATAACACGAGAATCTAGAAAATAGAAAGTAGAATCTAGAATACGAACGACGGCCGAAATTCTATTTTCTATTTTCTAGATTCTATTTTCTTTATAAAATAAAAGCCTGCGACCTGCAGACATTACAACAATGAATATCTAATATTTTATACTAGATATTCGTAATTTGCCTCGATAGGATTTATTTCTTCGCTTTTGCCAAGAATACCTACTGTCTGCGGCTTAACCCGGTTAAATATGCAAAGCATATTTTCGTCGCCGCTTGGCAATAAATACTTGCGAATCTTTATTGCCTTCACTTGCTAGAAAATAATTTCGCTTCGCGAATTAGCCTTCGGGCTATTTAACTGGGTGAATTTAATTATTTTAATACTAATCTATAATCTAAATATTGTCAATTGCGTAGGTATTTTGTCACAGCTATATTGTGTTCGTCTAGTGTTTTGCTAAAAATAGTTTTACCCGTATCATCTGCTGATAAATAATACCAATAATCGGTTTTTGTAGGATAAATAGCTGCTAAAATACTATCCATTCCAGGGTTTGAAATTGGTCCCTTAGGCAAGCCATAATATTTATAGGTATTATAAGGAGAATCTATAGTAGTGTCTTTTATACTCACTCCTGGATCATTTTTACCAGTAATGTAATTAATAGTTGCATCAACTTGTAAAGGAATTCCCGCGTTAATGCGTTTCCATAATATACCGGCAACTATTTTTTTATCTTCTAATAAAATAACTTCTTTTTCAATTATTGAGGCCATGGTAATAATTTGAAAAATAGATTTTTTTTGTAAAGAAATTTCTTTTCTTAATTCTTGTGTAAGTTTTTTATCAAAATTATCAAGTATAGTTTCTAATAATTTATCTAATGTTAAACCAAAAGCAATCTGGTAGGTATCAGGAAAAATATAACCCTCCAAGGTTAAATTTTTTGGTTTGTCTTTTAAAAAATCTATATCTTGGCTCCAATCTTTTCCCTGCCCTGAGCTTGTCGAAGGGTTTGTTAAATCCAAAAAATCTGTTTTAAGGTATAACTTTTCTTTTTCAAAATATTCGCTAATATCTTGTAAATTCCACCCTTCAATAATGGTGATGTAAATTTTTTTTACATCTCCCGATACAAACTTTTTCACAATTGAACTTATTGACATTGATGGTGATACATCATAACTTCCGGCTTGTAAGCTAGGCCATTGGCCAAAAATAATAACATACGCCCTAAAAAATAAACTATTATTAATTATCCCCTGCGATTCTAAATCAAATGCAATTGACTTGCTATTCATTCCTTTTTGTATTGTGTACACAACCAAAGGTGAATCACTTGGAGACTTTGGAATATATATTGCATATATAAAAAATAAAAAAATAATAGCGCATACAATAAAAAAAACTATCTTCAATTTTTGTTTGAATAATTTTTTCATTTCTTAGATTGAAGTTTAGTAGAGAAAATAATTTTTTTTGAAAATTCAATTAATAAAATTTCAATAAAGCTTACTAATAAAATCGCCGTCCATTCAATTATGCCTAGAGCCTGTGTATGTAAAAGTTTTTGCAATGGGCCGATGTAAATAGCGCCGATAAGAAGGGCTAAACTTACGCCCACCGCCCAAACCAAGTATTTATTTGAAAATATATCTTTTCTGAAAATAGTTCTTTTAAATGATCTTGCACTAAACGCAAATACAAGTGAATCAAAACCTATTAAGGTAAATACAATAGTGCGGGTTTTTTCTACATCACCGGTTAGTGTAAATGAAACAAAAAATGTCATAAATGCCGCAACGCCAGAAATAACAAATATCGCGGCCATCCAAAGTTTTAATGGTTTGTTTAATATGGGTTCTTTTGGATTCCTTGGTTTTTCATTCATAATCCCCTTTGTTTCTTGTTCAAGAGTCAACGCACTTACCGGAAACCCATCTTCAATAAGATTAATCCATAAAATTTGAGTTGCTAATAACGGAAGTGGCAGCCCCATCATCATACTAGCCAAAAACAAAAATATTTCTGAAAAATCATCAGCTACTAAATACACAAATACTTTTCTAATATTTTGAAAAATAATTCTGCCCTGCTCAACTGCCTTAACGATAGTTTTAAAATTATCATCTAATAACACAATATCCGAAACTTCTTTAGCAACATCAGTGCCAGAACCAACCGCCACCCCTATATCGGCGGTTTTTAAAGCAGGTGCATCGTTAACTCCATCGCCAAGCATGGCAACAATTTCTCCATTTGATTGCAAGGCGTTCACTATTCTTAATTTATGATGAGGCAAAACCCTAGCATATATTGATATATTATTTACTATTTTTTTTAGGTCAGAGTCACTCATTTTTTCTAAATCTTTTCCTTCAAGTATATTTTCACTTTCAGCTAAAATACCAACTTCCAATGCAATAGTTTTGGCGGTTAACCTATGGTCGCCTGTAATAATAACGGTTTTAATTCCCGCTTTTTTAGCCGTCAAAATAGATTCTTTAGCATCTTTTCTTAAAGGATCTTTAAGCGCAATAAATCCCACTAGCGTAAGATCATTTGCTAACTCTGTAAGCCGTTGATATTTAGTTGCTTTACCATAGTCTTTATGAGCGCAAGCCAAAACTCGCAATCCTTTTTCTGTCAGTGATTCAAATTTTTTCATCAACGCATCAGACTGCACAGTATTAAGTTTTTCTTTTTTGCCATCACTATCTAATGCACTGCAACGAGCAATAATTTCTTCTGGAGCCCCCAACGCATACAAAGAATTAGTATCCTCATTTGTTTTATAAAAACCCAACGCATACTTTGCACCAGAACCAAAATTAATTTTATCAATTACAGGATAATTTTTTTCCAATTCAAACTTGTTTAATCCTGCTTGTATACCCGTAAGTAAAAGTGCTTTATCGGTGGGCCTTCCACGCACCACCCATTCTTGCAATTCCGATTCCGGATTTTCTATAAACGCATCATTAAGCAAAGTAGCAATTTTTAATGCAAAAATATGCGACTCAAGGCCGTTTACATTTTTTGATTTTGTAATGCCATTTATTCCATCACTCATTAATTCCCTGTTGTTGGTTAATATGTGGCTCACGCTCATGTTTCCCTGGGTAAGCGTTCCAGTTTTATCGGTGCAAATTACCGTAACACTGCCAATAGTTTCAATGGCAATTAATTTTCTTGTTAAACCATTTTGTTTTAGTATGCGCCTTGTACCCAACACCAATATCACTGTAATTGCAGGAAACAACCCCACTGGTATTGCCGAAACAGCAAGAGCCAATGCGGCAACAAAAATATCAATGAAAGATTGACCTTTAAAATATCCCACTACCACAATAATTGAAATTAAAAAAATAATTACCGCACCTAAAGATTTTGAAAGTGAAGCAATCTTTTTTTGAAGGGGGGTTTTTTGTTCTTTTGTTTTTTTTAAAAGCACTACTATTTTTCCCATTTCTGTGTGAATACCCACTGAAACCACCACCACTTTTGCAAAACCCTCTTCAACAATAGTGCCCATAAACACCATATTTATTCTTTCCGAAATGGGCGTTTCTTCAAAAACTCTGTCAGCAACTTTTTTTTCAACCGCCAACGATTCTCCCGTAAGGCTTGCTTCATTAACTTTAAGATTATCTGATTCAATAATACGGCAGTCAGCTGGTACTTTATCTCCGGCTTTAATTACAAGAATATCTCCGACAATTAATTTTTCACTATCTATTTCTTTTTGGTAACCGTCGCGAAAAACCCTTGCATTAATTTTTGACATTTTTTTTAAGGCAAGCAATGATTTATTAGCTTTATTTTCTTGATAAAATCCCACCGAGGTATTAATAAAAAGAACTATCACAATAAAAATAGTATCGGCATAATGGCGTAAAAAAAGTGATACTGCTAGCATTACAAAAATAATATATATTAATATACTATTAAATTGGCTCAAAAAAAGCCGTAATTTTGAATACGGCCTTTCTTCCGGTAATACATTATAACCGAATTTTTTCAGATTTTTTGCGGCAATCACGCTTGTAACACCCTCCTTGCTGGTTTTTAATTCCTCAAATATATTTTCTATCGTAAGCGCATGCCAATTTTTTTGCATTGTATTATTATGTATTAATTAATGCTGATCAATAATAAATATAAAATTAAGAAAAATGTTTATTCATAAATGCTCTACCTGACCCAGATTTTAGATATTTTTCAAATTCAAATGCTTTATATTTGTCTTGAGTTACAAAGTAAAAATTTAATTCCAAGGGCAATCTATCTTTCGTTGCCGTAACTTGGCCTCCCTTATGTCTTTTTAATCTGTCCTGCAAATCTTCGGTACAACCAATATAAAATCCGTCTTTGCATTTTAAATTATAGATATAGTACATAATAAGTGAACTTCGCCACGCTAAAAAATATGTCCTGCTAAAAGCGGGCTTGCTCGCCGTAGCTTTGACGAAATTTGGCGAAGCTCGCCTTCGCTAAAGCTTCGGCGAAGCGAAGGCGGGGGTGCAAGGAATCGAACCCTGATCAAAGGTTTTGGAGACCTCTATTCTACCATTGAACCACACCCCCAAGTATCTATTAGTTCATCATATTAAATTTTAAGCATTTGGTCAAAAAAATACCGCTGATTTCCACAGTAACAAAACTCTTACTTAACTTAGCATGACTTTATAATTTCCACACCATAGACAATTCATAACCAAAAACTGCCTCTATGAAGGCAGTTTTTGGTTCACTAATACGCATTAATAATTCTGAATATCTTTGTCTAAATCCTCCATTTCAGTCTCTACAGAAGTGTCCAGAGGCACCCGCTTAAAATCACTTGAAATATATCCTGTAACATCACTATCTGTATCTGATTTTTTATTTAATTCTGTGTTGTAATTATTTTGCATCTCTAAATTTTGTGACTTTGGCACAAAATTAAGATAAAAATATCCAGTTACAATAATAATTAAAATAATAAGAAGTATGGTAATAACTAATTTTAGATTCATTGTTTTGACTCTGCAAAAATGCAAAGTATATTTTATTAATTTGGCGTATATTAATTATTTATTCTCCAGAAGAAGTATAAGAGGTCAATCATCAACTCCAGGAATTTCTGATAATATTTTTATTACATCTTTAACAGAATCTCTAGCATCTTTCATGGCGCCATCGCGAAGTGATTTAAGATCTGCAAATAATAATTCTCGCAATGCCTTAAATTGCGTTCTAAAATCGCTTATCAAATTATTTTGGCCTTCTTGGGTTGTTGTTTCTTGGCTTATAGTCCCGGGGTCCACCACATATGTTTTCTGCGCTTGAATTTCAAGCGCAACGCGAGCGGCATCAATTGAAGCTTCTGCTTTTGTGATAGCCTCTATTACCAAAGATACATCCTTGCCATTTGCAAGCGCCTTATCTTTTCTTGATTTTATTTTTTCTAACACCGCTTCAAGCCTGTCTAACACATTAGTAAAGTGGCTAGCCCAAACTTGGTTAAGTTTTTCCATTTGATTTAAAATTCTGTCGGTTGCATTTTGTTTCGTAGTATCCTTTATCTGCCGCATTTTCACTTTTACCGCTTCCCTTTTCTCTTTTATATTTTCTTGGGCTTTGGTACGGAGTTCTTCAATTCTCTGTATTGGTTTTAACGATCTTTTTATTTCTTCTGCATATATAAAATTGGCAGAGAGCAATAAAACTCCAACAATAGTTATTATAAAAATATTTTTGTTCATCATATTTTAAAATTTTATTTACTTAATAATACCACAACCTTTGATTTATAAAAATACCATTAGTAATTAGACCTACTGCGCAAAGGTTTTTCTACTGCAATTTGAAATTTTGGCTGGAAATTCCCAAAAAATCGGCAGCTTATCCGCTGTATAAACCTTCTCATTTTTGAAAATTTCCAACCCAAAATTTCTTCATTTCGCTACGAAAACCTTTACGCAGTAGGTCTATTATTTTTTAACGCTTCGTTTGCATAAAATTTAACATCATCATTAAGATTAAACTCTGGTCTGTCTAAATCTTCCTTGCTAAACCACCTAATATCATTATGTTCTCTTTCGCTTAATATAAACTTGTCAGATTTGGCTTTTGCAAAATAAATCAGCCCAATGTGTTTATGGGTTTCGTTAATATCGTGAATATTCATGAATGCGGGAGCATAAAGGAATTTCGTTCCTTTCATTTCAAATTTTGGTTGTTTTTCACCAATAATTTCAATATCCAATCCACATTCTTCTTTTACTTCACGGAAAAGTGCCTCGTCTGAGTCTTCATTTAATTCAATGTGACCGCCAATCTGTAGCCACATATTATGTTTTTTGTGGAAAATTAAAAGAACTTTCTTATCGTAGATAATAAATACATCAACGGTAAAATCTATTTTTTCGTGGATATGTGCCATAGTTACTTGATTACCTTTGCATCAATAAGAGCCTGAAAATGTGTTGGATTATTTCTTCGTAAATATTCGGTAACCTTACCGCGAATGTATTCTGTAGAAATTATGTTATGCCTTTTAGCAAATTCAATAATAGCATCTATAGTTTCTTCTATTTTTGATTGGTCAGTAATCATATGCTCTATTTCCGCTAAAGTATAACCAAAATCTGTACTATCTAAATCTATATTAAACTCCTCTTTTTTATATTTTTTTCTTACAGTTTTTAATATGCAAAATGGTTTATATTTTTTCTTAGCTAAAAAATCTTCAACAGATAAAGTGCCTTCTGCATTAAAATATTTTAATATTTCTTCGTCACTTTCTAACTCCCTATATTGATCAGAAATTCTTTTTTCAATAGATTCATTCATTGGAATTTTTAATTCAAATCTGCCTTCCCTATTTCTTAGCCACAAATCTTTTTTAGTTAAAGAGAAATCTTCATCATCATAATAAATATCGGTAAATTTTTTTTCACCTAAAAAATCAGCACCTTCAATAAGTGATTTTTCCTGCTCGGTATTTAAAATAAACTTCTTTTCAACTTCAATCATAATTATATATTACTACAAAATAAAAAATCACCAAGGATCCTTGGTGATTTTTTACGGTAATTATTTTTTCCCTTCTTTATGTGGCGTGTCTTTCCAGGAGGAAGTAAATTACCATTCCAATACCCCTTATTTGTTTACCCCTTAAAAATCGCAAACGATTTTATATCCCCTTTCAGCACTTTTCTGGTTTCAAATGCAACATACCTGGATTTCCGGTCAATGAATTTATCAACAAACACTTCCCCACTCTTTAAAATCACCTTTACCCGTTTGCCTTTTTTAACTGCGGTGTGTGGAGTTCTCATATTACTTTTTCTTATTAAATATCCACATTAAGGTATCGTACCCTGTTTTTTCCTCATCTTTTTCTGAAAGGCCAAGGGGCTTTAATATCTCTAAAAACTCTTTTCTTACTTCTTCAGCATCGATATTATCGTCGGTTAACTTTTCGAGTTCAAGATAATCTCCTAGTTTTTCTACCCTATCAAGGCAAACTTCATATTCTCCCAACGTTCCTTTCTTTCTGGTCTTTTTTACTTCCACTTCAGGTTTCCATCCCAGAATAAGTAACATTTCATGGATATCTTTTGGATTTTCTATTTCGCTTTCATATTCCAAATTATCCATTTCATGTGATTGCTGTTTTTTAAGCGTGAGCGTTACGGCATTATTCTGATGGCGGATTCGTATGGCAACATATCCCACTCCACCTATTTTATCGTACGGTTCTGTATTTTGAATGGAAGAATAAACTACATCGTACTGAGTTACGGATTCGGAAAAAACACAGCCCTGTTGTTTTAGCTTTTCTTCAATTTCATCTAAATTATTTACCTTAAGTTTTATTTCTATTTCTCGCATAATTTTGGTTTTTATTTTTTTGAATCCTTTAAATATTTTTCTATAAGTTCAATGTCTTTAAAATCTTTTTCTCTGCCCATCGCTTTTTTAAATTTTATCGTTTCTTCAAGATTTAAAAACGGAACTCCATCAATAATAGTCGCTGTATTAATCGCCTCTTTAATGGTAGTTGAATAATTTTCCCAATCTAATTTGATACCAATCTCAATTTGGTTTCCAATTAAGAATATCTTATTCCATCGTATTTCTTCCTTATATATTTTAGATTCTCTAAGCTTCTCAAACAATTTTTGTGCCACGATAATATCAACGTCATGGGTATTGCGTATACCAAGGGCTTCAAGAATACCGGCTCCAATGACGACATATTCTCCAGGTGGTAGATCTAACTTTTTAACTTTTTCAAAAATGGTCATTTTTATTCTTTAATAAAGAGGATCAAGTTATTTTTCTCTTCCAAGTGAATGACTTACTAATGTTATGCGGCTTAATAATGTGATTCATAGCCGCCTTAAATAGCTTAAATCTTTTATTTGGTTTAAGATTGTTTGCTTTCAGCAATAAACTAAATTTTTTACACAGCGTTGGATCCACTTTAATTAAAGATTCTAATACTCTTTTTCTCTTTGGGAACCAAACTCTTTTTTGATTATAGAAAATAGTTAAACCCTCCCAAATGGTATTATGCATCATGCTTAAAGCTAAATTTGGATCTGTTTCTATAATATCCGAAATATCGCAACATTTATCCCAGAGTAAATATTTTGCATATTTAAGTTTTTTATAATCAGCTTTTAACGGTCCTTTTAAAAATAGTTTCTTCGCCGTTTGCTTAATTTTCTTAAAATCCTTTTCATCACCAAACATACAATAACCAAAACCGAGCATATTCATATCATGATAATCCCCCTTTTTAAAAGATTCCTCAATTTTCTTTTGTGAATAAATAAATAATTCATAGAAAGTATCTGAAATATAGCCATAAATAGTCTGAGAATAATTATATTTTGGCTTCGTCAGGGCAATGATGTCTAAATCAGAAAACAGACCATATTTACCAAATAGTATAGATCCACTTAAAAAAGCACTCGAATATCTTTCATCTTTAATCAACTTATTGCCGATAGAGAGGTATGCTTTTAAATGCTTCCCTTTGAGATTTTCGGGAATATTAAGTTGTCGCTTCTGCATAATTTTTGACATTTTGGTATTGATTTTTATTGAAAGCTTGATTGAACGAATCCAATGAATTATAAACTTCTATTTTTTCTGGGAAATTTTTATTCCTTATACATAGAGAAATTAAGATGTTTTGCAATTTATAAACTTTAAAAAAATAACCATCTACGACTTTATTTTTATTATAAAACTTTATTCTATCTTTATTGAAAATAAATTCTATATTTTTTATAGGATAAGACAATCCTACCCCCATAATTTTTAAAAAAGATTCTCTTAAAGTCCATAATTTGTAATAGTTTTCTATACTTTTATCTGGATTAGATTTAATCATTTTTATTTCTCTGCCAACACAAAACTCAGATGCAGTATCGATATTAATAGGTTCTATTAATTCTGCATCTATACCTATATTGGCTTCAGTAGAAATTGCCAAAAAAATCCAGCTACCCGTATAGGATAGATTAAAATCTAATACATGGCCTTCCTGACCTGCTAATGTGGGTTTTCCGTAGGCATTTTTAGTAAAATTAATATCACTCCTATCGACTTTCAAAAGATTTGCGATTACTGATATAGCAATTAATTTCCCCATCTCATGCTTAAAAGTATTATTACAAAATGCATCCAATTCTGATTCGGGACTTTGTGAAATAGGACATGGCAATGCTGACATATAGTTAACTGCTATAATTTTATTCATTTAATTTTTTATTGCATCAATAATAATATCTAAACATTTATCCATCTCTTTTTTACTTATAATTAAAGGGGGGGCTATGGATAAAATACACGGCAAATCTGAGGCTCCGGTAAATACGCTGTTTTTTAGACAAGTTTCTCTTATTTTATCAAAACTTACCTTATCAGATATTTCGATTGCTATTCTTAAACCCAATCCGCGAATATCTTTTACTAATTTTATATTATTAAGATCTTTATTTAATTTGTTGATTGCATATTTACCAAGAACTTCTGCGTTCTTAACTAGCTTTTTTTCCTTGTAAATATCCAATACCTTGCTTGATACAGCACACGCTAGGGGATTCCAGGCAAAGGTAGAGAAATAATCAAAACCATTGGCGATTTTATTATTTGTTATAGTGGCACCAATAGTAGCATAGCCACAACCCAAACCTTTTGCCAAACAAATAATATCAGGTAAAATATTAAAATGCTCAAAGGAAAACATTTTGCCAGTTCTCCCAAATCCCGTAAGTACCTCATCATATATTAACAAAACGCTATATTTAGAACATAGTTCCCTTAAACTCTGTAAAAATTCCTTTGTTAATAAATGATTGCCTGCGCTCGTTGCTAAACTTTCAGTAATAAAGGCGGCGTATTTTCCCGTTACGAATCTCTCTTCTATAATTCTCAAAGTTTCGCTACATTCTTTTTCTAAATTATCCTTACCGCCTTTAATATAAGGGTGCGGAATAATATCTGATGTAATAAGAGGTAAATAATCTTTCTTAGTACCCCCATGCATACCAATCGCCATAGCAGCCATAGTGTGACCATGATAAGAATGCTCAAAGCTCAAAAATTTCTCTTTTTTTGTATACTTTCTGGCTAATTTTAGAGCCACTTCAACAGATTCACTACCGGTATTTACTCTTAAAATCGTGTCTAAATATTTTGGTAAATAATTTAGCAATTTCTCGGCCAACTCATCCGCTTCGTCTGTTCGGCACCATGGTGGCGAAAAAATTAACTTATTGATTTGCTTCTTTATTATTTCTTTTACTTTTGAATTGTTATAACCTATGTTCACCACGCTGGCACTCGATGTAAGATCGGCGTATTTATTGCCTCTATCATCGTAAAAATAAATGCCATCAGCTTTGGTAATTTTCATACCCCAAGAATGAAATGGATATAATTGATTTTCACCAAGTTTTGATTTTAAATTTTTCATATGAATTTTATTGTTTTTAAGTAAGAAATCATGCCCCCTATTATTTTCTCATCTATAATCGGCCAGTTTACGCTCGATCCGTTGAGTAATTTCTCAGTTTTACGATTATCATATTTAAACTTTGTTTTGGCTGGATTAGATACATAATTCACTATGTATGGGAGGTATTCTTCAGAATTATCTGGTAAGTCTTTTTTGTGATTATAATAATTAATTGGATAACCTAGACGATTGAGCATATTAATCATCCTTTTGGTTTTAATTGATTTCTCATTGAATATATGAAGAACTTCGTCGTTAAGCTCGTAATGAGAAATTAAATAAACTATAGATTTCGCACAGATATCCACAGGAGAAATACCAAACTCAGGATTCACATTATCCGGAACTCCAATCTGTATAATCGCTCTTATGAAATTGAGAAATCCGTTCTTTTCAACATTTCTTTGGCAAATACCAGTTTTTGAATCACTCGTAATATTGCCCAATCTAAAAATAGCACCCTTCCCACCACTAGAAAAGAATTCTCTGATAATTTTTTCGGACTCATATTTAGTCTTTTCGTAAAAGTTATTGAAATTCTGATTTATACTAAAATCATTTTCTGTAAATAAAAATTTCTTTTTACCTAGTATATTATCTCCACTAACGGAAATTGTTGAAATATGATAAATTTTAACCCCTTCTTTTTTATTTGCGAATGTAATTATATTTTTAGTAGCACGCACATTATCTCTCTCAAAATCTTCAAGATTTCCGACATGGCTGACATTTGCAGCCGAATGTAAAATAGCACCTATATCATCAATAATTTTATTATACACTTTCTCTGATAAGCCAAGATTCTCCTTGCTCAAATCACCAGCTACTGGTATAATTTTCTCCTTATCAATGTTTTTAAAATAAAAATCTAAATTATCAAATAATTCTTTTCTTGCTTCCTCGTCGTTATTAGATCTAACTAAAACATATATTCTTTCGTAATTTGAATTTAACAGGCTTCTTGTTAAATAAGCACCCAGGAAACCAGCACCACCAGTTAATAGTATTTTTGTTTCTTTATTATCTTTTTTTACTTTTATAGATTTTCTTAAATTATTCTTTCGCTCCAAAGTAACTCGAGATTTATTATTCTCTCTGCGGCTATCAATATATTTAGAAATATCTTCAGGAGTTGTGTATGTATAAAGCTCCTCCGCATTTACCACAATATCATGATCTACTCCCAGATAATATATTACTTGTAAAACTTTTAGCGAATTACCTCCATTTTTAAAAAAATCACTTTTTTTATTAAAACCATCCCTTTTCAAAACCTTTTTCCAAACTTCCAAAACATTAGCTTCTGTTTTAGAATTTTTTAAATTATCCACCTTAACATTTTCTAACATTGCCTCATAAAGAGACCTCAGAGCATCTGCATCAATTTTGCTATTAATCTTTTTTGGCATTGCCTCTAAATATATAAAATTATCAGGGATCATATATTTAGGTAAAGAAATTAACAAGGAATGGACAATGGCCTCTCTAGATAATGATTTGTTTGCAGAATAATATGCGACTATTTCTTTATCTCCATTATTGTCCGAAATATCAATAAAACATTCCCTGATTTCAGGTATTTTAAACATCGCATTTTCTATTTCGCCAATTTCTATCCTATAACCCCTTACTTTTACTTGCGAATCAACTCTTCCAAGAAATACTATATCTCCAGAATTAAGCCATTTGCCAAAATCTCCTGTTTTATAAATCTTTTCTTTTATATTAAAAGGATTCTGCAAAAAAACTCTTTCTGTTTTTTCCTTATCATTAAAATAACCAGATGCAACCCCAACTCCCGATATATAAATTTCCCCCTTAACGCCTATTGAAACCGGCATCATATTTTTATCAAGAATATGCATCTCCATATTATCTATGGGTTTACCAATCGGAACCTGTTCACCGGCATATATAGTCCCCTTCCACAAAGTGCAGAAAATAGAAATCTCGGTTGGTCCATATGTATAAAAAAATTTAGTAAATTTAGATATCTTTATGGGTAAATTAGAAGATATTTTTTCTCCACCAGTATTTACACCCTTTAATTTCGTCCCCTCTAAATTGAGATAATTTAAGATATTCGAATCAAATCTTGAGAATGTTATATTTTTCTCTAATAAAACTTTTCTTATTTTTTCCGGATCTTTCAGTTCCTGCTTTGTTAACATTGTTAGTGTAGCCCCAACTTTAATAGCTACATTCATAGTACTTACAGAAGGGTCAAAAACAAAACTTGTCGTATGAAGCATCTTAGTTCTACTGGTTAATTTATAGGTTTTTGCCATAAATTCTACAGTATTAATCGCTCCTTTATGCATACACATAACACCCTTAGGCTTACCAGTTGAACCGGAGGTATAAATTACGTAAGCCAAAGCATCAAATGACAGTTTTCCATCCTGAGAAAAATTTGAAGATTCTTTATTTATAAGCTCTCTATCATTATCTATATTAATGATCCTCAATGAATTTAACGATTCTAAAACAAAACTACTAACCAAATTATGAGTTATCAGTAACTTAGGATTAATATCTCTTAAAATATCTTTGAGTTTTTCTATAGGATATTCTGGGTCCAAAGGAACATAAGCTGCCCCAGTTTTTAAAATGCCATAAATTACCATTGGGACATCGACAGACCTTTCCATAATAAATGGCACGAAATCACCCTTTTTTATTCCTAATTTAATTAAGTAGTTTGCAAATCTATTGCTATCTTCTGATAAATTTTTGTAGGTAACATATTTCCAAGGATCTTCAACAGCTATTTTATCCGGGTATTTTTTTACACTATCCTCTAAATAATCAAACAAATAATGAAATTTGGATGGCCTGAAATATGTATTATTAAATTTTTCAATTTTTATCTCCTCTTTTGGATGGATTATTTTTAATTTGGAAATTGGCTCATTTTCATGTTTTATACTATCCAACATTAAGGTTTCTAAATTCCTTATCATTCTCTCCGCAGAATCTTCATGAAAAATATTTTTATTATATTTTAGACCGATTTCAAAATTATCTTTATCTTCTATTATAGAGAAAACGAGATCAAAATCTCCCGAAGGATTAGTGAAATCATATATTTTAGTTTTTGAGCCATCTAACATCAGTAAATTTCTATCTTTTTTATAGTGAACAATCATTGTCTGAAAAAGTACGGAACTATTCGCAACCCTTTCTGGGTTAATCTTCTCTACCATCATTTCAAACGGATATTCTTGATTATCAAGACAATTAAGCAAATCATTACCAATAATAGAAAGGAAGTCACTGAATCTAACGCTATCATCAATAGCTGCTTTTATTGGCAAGGTATTAGCAAAATATCCCAAACTATTATTTATTTCACTAAATCTTCTATTGTAAACAGGAGTTCCGACGATAACTTCTCTGTCGCCGGTTATTTTGTAAAGAAAAACGAAAAACAATGACAGAAATAGATTAAAGCTGGTAGAATTATATTTTTTATAGAATTTAGTTATATCCTTATAGACATTTTTCCCAACAACTATCTTCTTATAATCAATCACCTGCTCTCGATGGTCTTTACTTTTATCAATAGGAAGATTAGTGGGGGCTATATTACCACCCAAATAGTTTATCCAATAAGATTCTTGTTTATTAATAATATTTGAGTAAGATTTTGAATTTTCCCATTCCGAATAGTCTTTATAATCAATATCCGTGTTAGTGGACATAGATTTATCTTTTGATTTAAAACCCACATAAAGATCTGAAATTTCTTTATTTATTATTTCCATTGAACGACCATCGCAAACGATATGATGCATCGACATTAAAAATAGAAATCTTTTATTGCTTATCTTAACAAGCTTAAATTGTGCCAAATTATCCTTATGTAAATCAAACCTTCTTTTATATGTCTTATGTATAATCGCATCTAAACTTTTAGCATTACCCTTTATATCTACAAATTCTAATTCTTTGATATTTTTCTTTTTAATAATTTGAACAACTTCCCCATCTATAAAATCAAAATTAGTACGCAATATTTCATGCTTGTTAATTAATAACTTTATGGCATTTTTAAGAGCTGGAATGTCTACCAAGCCATTTATGCTCGTTGCTTGAACTATATTATAAGAAGTTGAATCTGGATGTAATTTATTCAAAAACCACAATCTTTTTTGATTATGAGAAGCTTTGTAATAAGGTTTTTCAATTCCAACTTTTGTTAAAGTTCCTTCTAAATTACTACTTAATGGATTTCCCTCAATTAACTCTGCTAATTTATTTGGCGTAGGATTTCTAAAAAAGTCCCTAATACTAATTCTTATATTTAATGTCGAACCAAATATTGAAAGCACATTAATAACCTGCAACGAATTTCCACCTAAATCAAAAAAATTAGAATTAACATCCACTTCACTAATTTTTAAAACATCGCTAAATATATTAGAAATCTTTTCGGCTAAAGATTTACCCTCTGAATTTTGATAATTTATTTGACTATTTTCTTGATATTTATCATGTAAAAATTTTCTATCTATTTTGCCATGAGAACCTATTGGCATTTTCTCTATTCTGATAAACGAAGATGGTATACAATATTCCGGCAAAGATTTTGATATAAGAGATTTAATTAAATCAATTTTAATTTCTTTACTAGACTTGAAAAAGGCCACTAACTTTTTGTCGATACTGTTATCTCCAATAGCCAAAACAACTGCCTGACTTACGCCTGGAAAAGTTAAGATAGTTTCTTCTATCTCGCCCAACTCAATTCTATATCCTCTTATTTTTACCTGATTATCAATACGATCTAAATAACAAATATTACCATCTGGCAAGCACTTTGCTAGGTCGCCAGTTTTATACATTTTCATCCCAATTTCAAAGGGATCATCCAAAAACTTCTCTTTGGTGAGTTTTTCATTATTAATGTAACCCCTTGCCACCCCAACACCTGAAATATAAAGTTCTCCTTCTTCACCAATTTTTAGTTTATGCAATTCTTTATCGAGAATATATAGTTTAATATTTTTAATCGGCTTACCAATAGGAACATATTTAGATTCTGTGTTAATGACACTACAATCAAAATAAGACACATCTACCGTTGCTTCGGTTGGGCCATATAAATTATGAAGTTTTGTACCGAACTTTTTATAAATTAAACTGTTAAACCTTAAAACCGTATCTTTATTTAATGCTTCGCCACTTGCAAAGACCCTCCTTAAAGATCCGATTCTTTCAATTAATCCATTATTTTCTACATATTCCAAAAATACTGAAAGAAGTGGTGGGACAAAATGGATAGTTGTTATGCTATATTTATTAATGGCTTCGATTATTGTTTCAGGATCCTTTTCTTGTCCATCTTCAATTAAAACTACTGATGCTCCGAACATCGCCCACCACAATAATTCCCAAACAGAAACATCGAAAGAATACGGAGTTTTATGTAAAATCTTATCGGCATCATTAAGAGAATATTCTTCTTGCATCCACTCAATCCTATTAATCACTGAGCCATGCTCAATCATTACTCCTTTCGGTTTGCCCGTAGAACCGGAAGTATATATTACATATGCAAGGTTACTACTTTTAATATCTGTCTTTAAATCTTGGTCACTAAATTTGTTTATGTCAGAAAGAAAGAAGCGATTTTTCGCAGAACTTGATTTAATTATTGAGTGATTCTTTTCTATAATAATTAATGCATCGTACCTGTATTTTTTAAGTTCATTATCAATAACGCCTATTTTATTTGATATTTTTAAATCTCCGGTGAACTGATTTCTTTGTGCAAAATCTGCAAAATAATCACGGTAAATAAAAAGCTCGGATTCGTTAACGAGCTTCATATTTATATTTTTTTCTAGTAAATCCTGATCTCTAATATCTTTAAAAAGTGATCGATAATATTCAGTTTTTAAAGATGCATCTCTTACATCACCAATAAATATTACGCCGCCATTTTTAAGAAGCAATATACACTTTGACAAGATTTGATTTAGATAAACTAAATTTGGGTAAAATTGTGCAACGCTATTTATTACGATGATATTAAAACTATTTTCTTTAAATTTATTTGTCTCCAAAAAATCCTCAGCGAATACCTCTACATTATTCAATTCTAACTTTTTCAATCTATCAATCGCTCTGTCTGTAGCCAATTTTGATACATCTATTCCGGTATATTTTTTAACCTTAGGAGCGATTTTTTCAGCAATCATACCAGTACCGCATCCAATTTCTAAAACATTTGAATTTTGATTTAAATGTGAATCTACTTTTAATACTACATTATTCACCATTTCCTTCATCTCTTCCGAGGAGAATGGTTTACCGGTATAGCTATCTACCCATCCCGACGATTCTATTGAGTCATTACCTGATTCAGCTATATAATCCCAAAATTCAGATATCCGCTCTTTGTCTATGGCAATTGGCAGAGATTTTTCATCATAAGAATCTACGCATATAATAGTTTTCAGATAATTTGATTCAAAGATTAATTCTTCCGCCAAAGCCATAAAATCTTTACCAGCAATAAGTATGCGGCATTTTGAATCATTAATCATCTCCAATATTCTTTTCTTGGGTAAGCTCCAATTTATAGGCAAATAAGCACAACCCGATTTTAACACCCCTAAAACCGAATAAAAGGTCTCTGGAGACCTTTTAAGCAATAAAGCGACCACTTCTTCCCTTTCAATCTTTTGACCCTTAATAAGATTAGCAATTTTGTTGGAAATCTTATTGAGGTCGGTATAAATTATCTGTTTCTCTCCGTGATATATGGCAACTTTATTAGGATTTAAATTAACTTGTTTTTCAAAAAAAGATTGTATATTTTCCATATCCCTTATCAATTTCTAGTAAGATTTAGCAAAAATGACTCTTTTCTCGGATTTTTTAGCACAAACCACACATTTTCCTGTTTCAACTTCTGAATCAATAGGGAGGCAACGGATAGTAGCTTTGGTTTCTGATGCGATTTTTTCTTCGCAAGACTCATTTCCACACCAATGGCTATACACATAACCACCATCTTTTTTTAATATTTTTATAACTTCCTTGTAGTCATCAATTATGAAAGAGTTATTTTTTCTGAACTCTTTGGCTTTAGTTAATAAAGTATTTTGAATATCTACTAATTGTTCGCTGACTGTTTGCCTTAATTTGGTCATCAAAACAAATTTCTTTTCTCCTGAATCTCTGCGAACTAAAACCACCTGTTGTTTTTCAACATCCTTAGGCCCAATTTCAATTCTTAAAGGAACTCCCTTTTTCTCCCATTCATTAAATTTAACGCCAGGACTTATATTATCCCGATGATCAATTTCAACTTCAAGATTAACACCGAATAAATCATTTTTAATATTATCAATATTTTTATAAATGATTTCTTTTTCTTCTTCAGTTTTGTAGATTGGAATAATAACTATCTTTATCGGAGCAATTGCAGGAGGCAAAACTAATCCTTTGTCATCGCTATGAGTCATAATCAGACCACCTATCAATCTCGTACTAACTCCCCAACTGGTTTGCCAAGCAAATTGTTTTTTACCTTCCTTATCAGTAAATTCAATATTAAAAGCCTTGGAAAAATTTTGCCCCAAATTATGGGAAGTCCCAGCTTGCAATGATTTTTTATCTTGCATCATTGATTCAATACAATAGGTATGCAAAGCTCCAGGGAATTTATCATGTTCTGGTTTACGCCCAGCGATAACTGGCATAGCTAAATATTGTTCCGAAAAATCTCGATAAATTTCCAGTATTTTCTTAGCCTCTTCTTCGGCCTCAACTTCCTTTTCATGAACCGTATGTCCTTCCTGCCACAAAAATTCGGTAGTGCGTAAAAATAATCTGGTTCTCATTTCCCACCTGACCACATTCGCCCATTGATTAATCAATATTGGTAAATCACGCCAAGACTGAACCCAGCGGGAATAGGCATCATAAATAATAGTTTCTGAAGTGGGTCTGATAATCAACTCTTCTTCTAATTTAGCTTGTGGGTCAATTATAAGCCCTTGGCCGTCAGGATTTTCAATTAACCGATAATGTGTCACCACGGCACATTCTTTAGCAAAACCCTTCACATGACTAGCCTCCTTACTCAAAAAAGATTTTGGTATTAATAAAGGAAAATAAGCATTTTTATGACCGGTAGCTTTGAATTTTTGATCCAAGATTTTCTGCATATTCTCCCAAATAGCATAACCATATGGTTTTATGACCATACATCCTTTTGCTACCGAATGTTCAGCTAAATCGGCTTTTTCAATGACATCAAGATACCACTGAGAAAAATCCTCAGCTTGTGGAGTAATGCTTTGCTGTTTTTTCTTTATATTTAATTCATTCATAAAAGTATTTATTGACCTTGAGTATTGATCTTTTATAACATATTTCATTAATATTTTAAAGTGACACAAAAACAGTGACACAAAACAAAAAACATCTATTCTGTAAGACGTTTTTGTGTAAATTTAGAATCCTTAATTCTTTATTTCATTTTAAGATGATTTTATATTCCTAGTTGTTTTTTTACTATCTCTGCAAGAATTGTTGGGGTGGTGCCACTTTTTACAATAAATTTATCAGGCTGAACATTATCAGGCAGTTCTTTCACATCAGAATTACTAGTAATAAATACTGGAATATCTTTTGTTTCGTCATTTGCTTTTATTGCCTTAAATACTTCTTTCCCACTACTTGCGACCTTCTTTATGGGATGTGTGTGCCAAAAGACCAGGTAGCTTACCAAATGATCATTTAGGATTTTGCGATGCCAATACTCTTTCTGCCGGAGATAAGCCATTGAGAGCCTTATGGGGAAAGTAATTCCAAGCATCGGTGGCTATTTCCAACGCATTTTCTACTTCTGACACACCACCACCATTATCAAACATTGCGACAATTTTCATCATATCGTCATTATCTTCCTCATTGAAAATAATATCTTTAATATCCTGCAACGAAAAATCGCTGCCAGTTTCTTGGAGCATTTCTACCAGCTCCTGCTCAATTTCTTTCCGGCGTTTAATAATTTGTTCCTTTGATTCAATTTCCATAGTTACTTTTGAAATACAAAAAGATGCTCGTGCATTATAAGTAAAAAATTTGATTCTTTTGATTTTTGAACCCAAAACCCTGTGGCCTTACAATTAAACTGTCTTTTTATGATGTCTTCTTTTAACTTAAAACCCGCTTTTAAGAATTTATCCATTACCTTAAATGCAAGGGGCTGATACATTTTGTTTCTACGCGTATCCCCCATTAAAATTGCACAATACTTACCCTGTTTCAAAATTCTATATAATTCCTTTGCAACTTTTTCTATTTCATCAACAAAGGTATCAATCTCATGAATATTAGACAAATCTTCTTCTATTTTCCCATTGCTGTATTTTACAATATCTGCATAGGGTGGATGCGTGAGAATAAAATCAATGCTGTCACTATCTGCCTTTCCAAGATCTCTCGCATCTCTTTTTAAAACTTTTTGCCATGATTTATTCTTCACATTAAATTCAAGACATTTTTTTGTTCGCTCAAGTGCAATATCGTTAACATCAGAGCAAATAATATTCCTGTTTAAAATCTTTGCTTCAATAGCAGTAGTTCCTCCGCCAATCATGGGGTCAAGCAATACATCCCCCTCTTTTGAATAACGCAAAATAAGATTACGAGCAACTTCGGGTGACCAATTCCCACGCCAGTCAGAAGTGTGCGTTGCCCAATTCCCACGCCGAGGAAAAGCCCATACTGTTGTGCATTCTAATTCAAATTCATCTGGGTTAAGTTTTTTCTCTTTTTCAGACATTTAAACAATTTTGTATTTTTTAGATTTAACTAATTTAATGGAATCATAATTATTTTTATCCGTAAACTTATATTGCCAGATTAAGTATTCATCAATTCTTTTTTCAAAAAATAACAAAAAAACTTCTTTTTTTGTATGTTCTGTCCACTGTCTATATGGATAATATAATTGGCGAATAATTGTATTTTTGGTAGATGAATTCTTGGCCTCTACTAAAACAACTTTATTTTTTCCCTCATAACCAGCGTCAACTTCTGTTTGAACTCCCTTCGTTTCAATTGTATTATTACCAATTTTATAACTAAACTCTGGCGTATACTTTCTTCCCCTGATTGTCAGGACAAGCGAAGAATCATCCATAAATGTTCTGATAAGACTTGAGGCATAGGCGAAATCAAGGTGTTGCATCTCAGAATTGCCAATTTTTGCCGTATCTAAGTCAAAATCTAATTTGGTATTATAAATTTCGGCTTCGCTTTTAATTTCAGGGATATCAATATATCCCTCACCCCTCACAATAACATACTGACCATTTTTTACCGGCAACAAGACTAACCCATTTTTCTTCATTATTTCTGGAACACTTTCTCGCGTATCCATTTTGCATAAAATCCGAACTTCTTTTTCTGTGGTGCCTTTGAAATTTTGGACTGATTTTTTTATATCTTTTGCAGATAAATAAAATGGTGATTTAGAAAAGTTATTTTCTAAAATTTTATTGTCTTTGAAGATTTTTTCCCAAGAATTATTGTTAGCCATAAATTTCAATAATTAGTTATTAATACTTCTGTGATTTTTCCTCTTTTAGAAGCATCGGAGTTAATAGCACGACCTGCTTGCACCTTTGTAATATGTACACCCTTAATCCCAGAATAAATATTATTAATAAATGGAGTATCAGAATTTGAAAGCATAACGAAACAACCTCGTTTATGTAATTCTAAGAATGTATTTCTCAACTCAGTTTGCTCTTTATCTAAAAATGCTTCGCTGGTGTATGAAGTAAATGAGGCTGTTTTACTTATTGGATAATATGGCGGATCAAAATAAATAAAATCACCTTTTTTTGCTTTTTTAAGTACTTCTTTATAGTCCTGTTTCTTTATTTCAACATTTTTCAATGCGTTTGATGCTTTTCTTAGATTATTCTCATCACAAATGAGAGGATTTGAATATTTACCAAATGGCACATTAAATCCACCCTTACTGTTCACACGATACATGCCATTAAAACAAGTTCTATTTAAATAAATAAAACGAGATGCAATATCTATGTCAGGAAGCTTATGGGGGTTTTCTGCACGAAGTTTTAAAAAATATTCTTTATCTATTTTGTGTTTTTTAAGAGAAACAATTAATTCCTCAACATTACTTTTAATAACACTATAAGTGACAACAAGATCATTATTTAAATCAGAAAGGAATGCTTTTTCTGGAAGTAAATCAAAGAATACTGCACCTCCACCCACAAATGGTTCGAAATACTTTCCGCTTTTTGGATTAAATTTTTCTGGCGGATAAAGATTCATTAAACGAAATTGTGTCAAAAGCTGTCTTTTACCACCCACCCACTTCACAAATGGTTTTGGTTTTTCCGCAATAATGCGAGACGCATCTTCAATAAGATTTTTTTTATCAGCAAGCATAAAAACCCTATGCGCATAAATCGCATTTATATCAAAAGTTTTTTTAAGCTCTAAAATTGCTTGATTTTTTGTCATGAAAATAATTTGGTTAAACTTTTAGCGTTAACCCCAAAGATGCCTCATAATTATTACATTTACTTTATTACTAAAAAAGGATATTTTCAAGATTACTGATATTAGAAATCAAATCAAAAACTCAAATTTTAAATTGCGCAAGAATCATGCAATTTTATGTTAATCTTATGGTGTTATCGATTCTTCAAACTTTAATACCGACCCCAATAGAAGACTATTTTCTGCACCATTAGGCGATGCGCTATATATGTATTCTTTCGGTAATTCATCAGGGATCTGACCCTTTGGTATTTTGATTTTTATTTTCAAACTGCCGTCGTCCTGAATACCCACTTCCCCTATCCATTTTCTGACAATGAACTTTTTCAGCTCGTAAGATGGGCTATGTATTTTTTCGTTATAAAGCTTCCGGGTTTTTTCAATTTCTTTTTCAAGAAGATCTATATTGTTAATATTTCCCAATTCTTTTTCTAATTCCAAAATTTGCTTGTCAAAAAATCGTTCTTTTTCATCAATATCTTTCAGTTTATTTTTTAAATCCTCTTTGGCTGAATCTGAAATTTCATTATCTGATTCTGAATAGAGGTCAAATAACCTTTTCCTTTTTATCTTCAGATTATTTTTTTCTAACAACAAATTATCGCACGATTTTTTATTGGAAAACTTATGCTTTTCTCGTTTTTCCTTAATATCAAAAACTGCTCTTTGAATTCTTTCCTTATCCTGTATTAAATCGCTCACAAAGCCCCAAATTGCCCTGTCCAGCTTGCCGGCTCCCATACTCCTTGATTTACATGGTGGGTCGTTAATATTCGAGGTATAGGCCTGAGGGCATCGGTAGAATAAATAATCATTCTGGCTTTTCTGAACTTTTCCGCCGTAGTTTCTACTACATCGCACACATCGTATTAATCCTTGGCACATAAATTGGTACTTTGATAATTCCCTTCTATGCTTTGCTCTTTTTTTCATAATCTCCTGCGCCTTATCAAAAGTCTCTTTGTCTATTATGGTTGGCACATTAACCACTTTCCAATCTGCTCTTGGATTAGTCCTTCGGCCAGTAAACCTATGTTTGCGTATTTTGTGTAAATGGAATTTGGCAATACATGGTGATGATTTCCCAAAATAATGATTGCCAATATAGGTTTCCCTTCTGAGTATTTTACTTACTGAGGATACCTGCATAAATCCTGGCTCTGATCTGCCTTTGCCTCGCCCCTTAATTCCCATTTTTACTAACTCCTGGGCCACTAAAAGGATGCTTTCAAATTTTATGTAAAGCTCAAATATTTTTCTAACTAATATCGCTTCTTGTTCATTAATTTCAAAAGAAGCGTCAGTCCCCTTTTCTTTATTTCTTCGTATGTGCCTATAACCAAATGGCGGATAGCACCCGATTAATTTACCCTCCGACAATCTCCTATCCCTACCTGAAGTAAATCGCCTCTTTATTCTGTTGCGCTCAATCTCGTCCATGGTAGCCTCTATGATGCTCACAATTTTCCCGGTATCAGAATCGTCGCTCTCTCGGCCCATAACCTCTATATTAATGCCAAGTTCCTTGAACTCATCCCTTAAAATTAAAGATAATTTCAGATCCCTGGCCAGCCGGCTACTGTCCCATAAACCGATGACATCAAACATTTTCTTTGTGGCATCTTTTCTTAATTCCCAAAGCCCTTTTCTGTCCGGGTCGGCCCCTGATCCCGGGTTATCTTGGTAGACTTTAATAACATCAGTTTTGTTATAAACCTTGTATAAATCCCGCAGTTGATTTTCTATCGTTTCATTCTTTTCTTGATTGTCCGTTGAAACCCTGCAATACAGGGCGATTCTTTTCATGGTTTTTGATTAGCTTTCTTTACGGGACAGTATGTCGCCAGTATTTTTTACAGTCCAGCCTCTAAGAGTGGATAAGCTATGGTGTGCTTTCCACTTCTTCCCCTTTTTCTTTTTTGGCCGATTCCTCAAAATTTATGACATCATTTACAAAATCCCCAAGGTCTACCTCCTCTTCTGTTTCTTGAATGATTATTTTTATATTTTTTATCAAACTTCCCATTTAAATATATTCCTCTTAGCCGAGTTTTTAGCCTGGCATTTGGCGGTTAATATTACGCAGTTCCGTCTCCGGTCGAGCCCTTGATCCATGAACCTGCAACAATACAGATTCCGTATCCAGCGCGCACTCCGAAGTTCCAGCCGTCGGTTGAGAATTCCTCAGCGTTATTACCTGCTGATGGCACTTTCAATCTTGGCTCCTCCCAGATTCCCAAATGGGCCTGTGAGTAAACGCTTGAGGCCAATCCCCACTTCCGGAATGGTTGATGAGTCGGCCCCCCCTTACCCCCCCCATAAAAATTTAGGTGGTGGTTCGCAGTGCCCTTTCTTCCGTTGTCTCCCGGAGAGCGACTTAGTCCTTGCTCTGATCTCGGTTAGCTATTGCCCATCCGAGTCGTACACCTAATTACATCAAGGCCATTTAACTACAATGTAATTAGCGTTAGGATTTCTATCCCGTATGAAACGTTTCTTCCGTGTAAGGCAGTTTCGTCGGCTCCCGTGACTGTTTTATTTTTACAAGCCTCTCACGGGATTTGACCCCCCAAGGCTTGAATGATCGAACATTCCTGTTCGACGGTTTTTGAGTTAAGAGTGCAACTCACTCTTACCAAAAAAGATGATTCTACTTTCTTCTTTGGTAAAAATTAATCAAAAACACCTACTCTCAACTGGGTAGTCGGATGCATAGACTACCCATGTGAAAATAGGTGTTTTATTGCATCCGATTTAAAACAAAAAACAGAACTATTTTGCAGTTCTGTTTTGTTTAGTCGGAAATAAAAAACCCGAGAACTAAACACTAAACATGAACGCAAAACGCGTTAGTTTAGTATTCAATTCTCGGGTATCCAATTTTCGCTGGATATACGTTAGGCATCCTGCCCCCAGTCAATTGATGATTAACTGTAAAAGCACCCGTAAAAATAAAATACTGTTTGATTTCCATCTAAATTAAGTCCCTTGCTAAAGGGCGTCTAATTAAATGAAAATCTCCCAATTAAATTTTCAAACCTACTATGCCCATTTTAGCACCCTATAGGTCCGTGTCAAGTTTTATGGCAATGTATAATCCCGCCAGTTTTAGTATTTTGTTCGGAAGTCTCCCTACTTATGGCGCTTTTTGGCGCATTGTATTTTGTTCATAAATAAGGTCATTTTCTGCGCATTTCTGCTCATTTTGTATGCATTTATTTTTTCTTATTTTATGGTGTATCTTGCTAATTTTGCTAATTTATAAAATCCCTATTTTACCAATTTGATTTCTTTGCAAAACCTTCATTTTATCTGAATTTTCTGAATTTAGTTTTAACTGGAAATGTCTAATTTGTCTAATTTCAAAATCTCCTATTTTCTTGAATTTTCTAAATTTGAAACGTTTAATTTTAAAAATGGTTATGTTAAGATAAATTCAACAATTTAATATCGTTGCCTAACCCCATAGAAGGTCTGTGGGTATGGCAAATAGTCCGGTTAGACATAAAGATCCCATCACGGGGTTGTCTAACCGGCCATGCGTGGAAACACGCATGAGAGGCTTCGGCCTCTACCTGTGGTGGGTTTTTTGTTTCCCCACAGAATATTATTAAAAAATAAAAATTATGGAAAATAAAAAGTTATCGTGGTGGCCGAATATGGCAATAGGAATAGGGATATTATTGACCTTATTTCACACCTTAATTTCAGGACGCGGAAATTTTTCTGACTTTGTTGTTCAGGCTCTGGGTGGTCTGGCCATGACCTGGCTCGTGGCAACCATTTTGGGTTTTATCCCGTATCTTATTTTTAAAAAGCGTATCCAGAGAGCCAAGCTCATAATATTCTCAATCTGCTTTTTATTTATTAGCACTATTACACTTTTGGGTAGTTTTTATAGAAACATTTAATTTAAAAACCATGAAAAAAGCTATTCTAATCGTTTTATTTTCAATATTATTTATCCCTCAAATAGCCTTCGCCAAAGACCTCTCGCTTTTGAAGGTATCTTTTTCTGATAATATTAATGCCTCTTGCGGTATTTCTGCTGGCTTTAATCCCATAAAAGCTTGCTACCTTGCCGGTGATGACCATATAGTGATTCGCTCTGACATTCCGTTGTCATATTTGCCATTCGTATTTTTTCATGAGGTGGGCCATTTTCTCATGGAATCTATGGCCAGTTCAGAATATGAGGCATTATTTCAAATAGCGCCAGAGCTTACACAAAATAGCAATTCGTTTGAATATGCCGCCGATACTTTTGCCCTTTGGGTACTCGGAGCTAAAGTAACGCCAGAGCAAGAGAAATTCTTTCAGAAAATTCTAACTAAATAATATGAAAGATGATGATAAAAAATCAAATAGGTTTTACATAGTTCCTCAAACCGAAGAAGAAATTAGGCGCAACCTTAAACTCATTGAAAAAATGAGAGAAAAAGGTTTATTAGAAAAACATGAGAAAACATTCAGGATTAATAAAGATGGAAATATCTTAGAAAAATAGACTATCTTTAATTTTTATCATTCCCCTACAAAAAGCTCTTTGTATCAATCTTATGCTTTTCATTGAAATATCTACTTATTAACCCATTATCTGTATGGTAAATTTCCTTAAGTATTTTCTTCATATTTCTAATTACTTTAATGATTTCTACGTTTGTTAATTTTTCATCTTTCAAGAGATCGTGAACCATTCTGTTTCTCATTTTACGAAGTTGATCTAATTGGTCAATTTCTGTTTTTTGTTCTGGATATTTAGCCATAAGAATTTTTATTGAACACTGAAAGTCCCTACCATCACCAAGTACTTTCGCGGCCGTCTCAACAAAAGAAGCATGAATTATAACATCTCTGTAGATAGCGCGCCCCTTAACTGCTCTAAATTGATTTTTTACCCATTCTTTGTGATTCATTCTTTTATTTTAGGTCCCAATACTTACTTGGATTTTTATCTATGAGTAGTTTGATAATCCCTTTTGCAACCTTGTTGTTTTTAGATATTTTATGAACAGCATCCACCAAGCCATCATTTTCATGTAAATCAATTTCTTTAGGGAAAGAAAAAAAGATTTCAGCAGCTTGCATAAATTTATCTTCTCCAAGCTTCTCTATGACTAATCCCAATATTTCTGAGTGATATAAAGATGGGTACCAATACACCTCTGCTGTATTTTTTTTCTCGATCTGCTCCTCATAGAATCTTTTTTCAACTTTCAGACATTTAATTAACAGCTCAAACCATCTTCCAGTATACTCATCAGGAGTTCTTAAATTTGATTCAATATCTCGATAAATAAGGTTAAAAATATTGTGAGCATACACATTTGATAGTAAATTAAAATATTTAAACACTAATTCTGTGTTCTTTTTAGTATCTTCCGGACTAATAGCTTCTGCCATAGTATGCTCAACAGCTGAAACAAATGGGAAACATTTATCAGGATCTTCTTGCTGATTTTTTTCAATAGTTTTTATGAGAATACTCTTAAATTTTCCGTCATCGTATTTTTCAGAATCTAAATCATCATATAGCCCCGGCAGTCCGAACTTCCATTTTTTATAATTATTCTTCCTGAATTCTGCAAAATATATAAATAATACAGCGGATTCTTCTATTGAATCTACTGGAAGCTTTGCAAGATTATTTACCAATTGAAGAGAATCATTTTCATTGAGGGCTCGCAATGGCTCGATTGCTTGAAATACACCCTTACTCATGGCTTTTTGAACCAATGGAGGCCATGAAACCAACCGATCCAAGAGGTTGAAAGAAATAGATTCCACCTCTTTTGCCATCTGTAAAGCTGTTTTTGAATCATCATTAAAAAATAAAGTATCGCGATTAGATGGCAAAACCGTAAGGCGATTTCTTAATATCTGAGCCAGAGCAAAACAAGCCATCTGAACCACATAGTAATTCGGATCACTTATTAATTTTTTAGTTAAATCAATTACTTTGGGAACATAATCACGCCCATTAAGAACCGAGCATTTCATAAGCACCCACCCACAATAACCCCTAACAGAAGCGATTGTACTGCATTCATCTCCATTCTCAATTTTTTTGTGTTCATTATACTCATTCTTTGGGTCTCGTGGATCTTGCCCTGGAAGATATGGGTCGGGATCAGTTATAAAAACCTCAACGATCCGCAAGGCTTCTTTTATTTTTTTCTTGGCAGCTAATCTACTAGCGAACTGAAGAAATGCCTCCCTAGCAGTCGGAAGAGTTAGTCTTTGGCCTATTTTATTGATATCATTCCGATGATTTTTCAAAAAGGGGTCAACCACCTCTTCATAGGTTCTAAATAATAAAGTCGGGTCATCAGAATCATCATTACCATGATGATTAAATAGGCTAAAGGAATATACAATTTGTTGATCATCACTTAGCACATCTTCGCTCTCCAGAAAGCGGATAACAGACAATCCTTTTGCATAGTCTTTATTTAAAATATCCCTTAATAATACTGCTAAGGTGAAAGCACTGAATTTATCGCTTTTCTCTCTTTTTAGATACTCATTGCTTATTAGAATAGTGAATAACTCTAAGGCAAGATCTAGATTATCTTCCACAAATGAACGAATAGTGCCCACGGAATCTAAGCTAAATAATGTTTGCTTATAATATTTGGGATCTGAAAACCACTGCCTTAAAATATCCTTTGCAGAACCGAAACCCTTTTTAGCAAGATCAGCAATAATTTTTTCAGCGAATGGATTTACCGGAATGCCATATTTCTCAACTGTTATTTTGACTAGTTGCCATTTTTTATCTCCTTCAACGCCTTCTCCACTTATTGCCTGGTATATTAAATCAGTTTTATGTGGTATTCCCTTTCTTGAAAGAATAAATTCCTTCAAAATAAGAAAAGCCTCCTGTGATTCGTTATCATTATCAGATAAGTATCTACTCAATACGATTTCGTAGACTGCTCTATTCAAAAAATCTGGCCTCTTTGTGCTAACTTGTTTTTCTCTACTTACTAATTTTTCTTTTATAAATTTCCATCCAAATTCGCGATCACCATCGTAGAATTTCCTAATCGCCGGGCTTAAAATGAAGCTAACAAAATAACGTTCCGAAATACGATAACTGGAGCCCTGGTAATTACCATGATAAGATATGCCTCCACCTGAATGCTCCCATCCATCAAACCCGACCCTATAACCAAATTTCTTATAAAAGCGTTCGTATTGCTCACTTATCAATTTAATAAGAATTGGCATCCTATTCTTAAAATCTTCGTCAAGCCATTCGCGGAATATGTTATAAACCTCCATAGGAGCATGGTGGTTAAATTCGCCATCATCCTCGGTAATATTAAAACCTACACTAAGAAGCTTAAGTATTTTTTTCTTTAATACATTATTGGAACGGGTATAAATTTTATGTAGTAATTTACAAATCTCTTCTTTCTGCCATTTATCGCTATCGTAACCATTATCTTTTAAGTAAAAAAACTCTTTCTCATTGAAGATTATCAAATCACTAATTATTGAAAAAACATCTGATAAGTATTTTTCTCCCCCATTACTGTCTATAATTTTTGTTAATATTTTTACAATGTTAATATCAAAAAAATCCGACCTGTAAAAGCCTCTTATATTCTTGATATATTTTTTAACATATTCCACGATATACCTTCTGTTCTCATCGTTAACAATATTATTCTCAAAAACACTAAATATTCCAAAAGCAAAATAATAGACACGATTTAGTTGCCATAAATCATCCCATTTTTTTAAATTAAGATCAGTCCTTGTTTTAAGTCTATCCATAGCAAAAGACATCAAATCCCACCTTGCTGAAAAAGCAGATACCGATCCAGTACCCCATTCTATGCCCTTACTTTCTTTCACATCCCCTTCTAATTTAGTAAATTGCTCTTCTTTACTCTTTTTTAGATTAAAGAAATCACTTCTATCTTGAACTTCTTTTCTAAAATCATTTAAATCCTTATTAAAATCTTCTCTACTATAAACCGACCCAGCGGTAGCTTTTTTGAAAATATTCTTTTGTAAAATATCATTGGTAAATCTTTGTATTTCCTCTGCCGGCACCCAAAGATTTAATAAATCTGCTACAAGAGAGTAGTTGATATCACTATCTTCAATTTGTCCCAAAGGCCAAAAATTAACTCTTGGCATAAGATCAAATAACTCCTCGCTAAAACCCTTCTTTTTCAATTTTACTTTTAAGTTCTTGTTAAATGCAGAAAAACGTATATTTTTTGTAGATGAAATTAATTCCTGACCTACACTTCTACATACAATTAAAATTTCATCACGCCCCTCCACTGACCCCCTTTCAACTATTTTCTCCAAAACTTCTTTAAGCTGAGAATATGTAAATTGTCCTAATTTGTACTTTGACTCGCAGATAATCTTCTTACCATCACCAAAAACAAGATTAAAGTCTTCTGAATCATTAGGCTCTAACTGGATGTATGCAAAATTTTTATCCTTCAAAAATTGCAGGAACAAAGACAAAGCCGCCCAATTTTGAGCAAAAATTCCCTTTTGATTGTTTTGTCCTGACTTACTCATAAAATTATGTTATTACTTCTCCCGCATTTTCACCGGCCGAAACAGCATTTTGTGGGTTAGTAAATGTCCTGCCACAAAAATCCCCAAATGTTTCAACATTAAATGTATACTGCCCACCATTCTTTTGGTTTATTTCAACAATTATTTTATTTACTAAAAAATCCATCCTATCACCATTGATAAGATGGATATTTTGGAAATTCTTACCACTTTGGCTATGTATGTATTCCGCCGCTTCCGATGTTATAGTCCTTGAAGTCATGACTATGATTTCGCTAAGCTGTACCCTATTTCTTGGCTCATCCGGATCCACAAACTGGTTAATTGCTTCAACTAACTGCCTATTAATATTTTCCAGCGAAGCCTTTCCTATATCGGTCTTTTTAACAAGCACCGCGCCCCACACCTTTTCCCTTAAAAAGTGATTCCTGGTTACATAAATTACATCTTTACCGCGTTCAGTTGGACTGCAATTATCCCGGACATCCCCACAACCAAGGGCAAACAAAAGCGGCATAATAATTTTCTGCCTTAGATCGTCTTCTGATAAACTTTGGAGCTGGGTTTTAATGCTCATTCTAGGCTATATTGCCCTTAATTAAACCACTAATTCCTCTTATTTTCAATGACCTTTTATTACAAACAAAAAGAGGCACCATGCCTCTTTTTAAGCTTTTCCTCTTTACAAGGGCACAGAATCTACATTCTGTCACCTGGTCATTTGCGACCTTCTTTATGGGGCGTGTGTTTTTTGCAAAATTTGCAAAATTTTGACATTTCCAATTTTTTCTCTAGCATTGCTTTTGTTTTTTTTGTAAAATAATTTATTTTTTTACAAACCGTGCATTGCATCTTTAAAAATGGTTTTTTTG
>Ga0209542_10002972_pt1 | contig 37074 bp, 45 predicted proteins | sample RifCSPhighO2_01_FD_184028 | JGI IMG/M metagenome (GOLD analysis project Ga0209542, IMG submission 184028) | Soil microbial communities from Rifle, Colorado - Rifle CSP2_plank highO2_0.1 (SPAdes) (version 2) | ecosystem: Environmental > Terrestrial > Deep subsurface > Rock core/Sediment ... | reverse complement strand
TGGATTTAAATTTTTTCTTTTAGCTTTGCTCACTACCTCTGCAATAGTCAATACGTTTGTAAATAACATTTCATTTTTTTCTAGAAATCCTTTAACTCTTTCATTAGAACCTTCTAAATATTCAACCCAAACATAAGCATCTAGTACGAGATTAGTCATGGGAATCTAACTCATCTTCCTTTGTAAATTTTCCTATTCCTTTTAAAGTACCAAAAAAACTTTTTTTTACTTTTTTAATTTTTACTTTAACTAGTTGTCCATCTTGTAAGGATTCCAATTTAACCAAATCTTTTGGTATCCTTAACATTAAAGACCCCCCTACTTTTCTAACCCTTGAAAGTGTTTCTTGTTCCATTTTATTAACCTTAAGTTATATAAAATATAATCTTAAGTTATATTTAAATGTTCCGTTTTTACCAATAAATTAAATAATTCATTTAAATTTAATTCAAAGCATGATGCAGGTATATCTAAATTAAAATTACTTAAAACTTGAGGATTTATCTCCCCAATATAAGCAATTTCTTTATTATTTATTTTTATACTGCCACATCTTCCAGAAATAAAACTTTCATTTTCAAGTTCTTCAATTTCATATTTTAAGTTTAAACTTGATAATAATGATGATAATATTTGTTTTATCTGCGTAAAATCTGCTTTAGAATGACACAGCATAACTGCTAGATTATAATTTTCTTTAACATTTGTTTCACTTTCACCTTTTTTAAATATATTCCCTATTTCAAAAATATTTTGTGGATATTCATTATGCTTATTTTTAGATAATATCTTAAGCAAATTAGGAAGAATTGATAACCTTAGAACATCATATTCTTGGTTAAGAGAGTTTTTTAATAAAACCAAATCATTATTTAACAACATTCTATTGTTTTGATCATCTTTATTCCCAATAACATAACTATATGTTTCCATTAAACTAAACCCAGTTAATATATCTCTTATCTTGTCCTTAAATATTTCAAATTTGTCCTCTTCTGCAACAGTTGCTAGATTTGGAAGTTCAGGAGTAAATTTATCATACCCATAACCTATTGCAATATCCTCAATAATGTCAACTTCATGCATTATATCTGCCCTATAACATGGGATTTGAACTTTTTTATTATTGTAATCATATCCAAGTTTTTCTAGACATAATTTAATTTCATTTTCATTTAATTTTATCCCAAGCAATTTATTTACATTCTCAATTTTAATATCAATTTCTTCTGGTTTTAAATTTGGAGTAATAAGCGTTTTATCTTTGTATTTTAATTCCATGCTATAAATTTTACCACCCATCTCACCTAAACTAGTTACAATTATGTTCAAGCATTTGTTTAATATGTTAAAATCATGACCAGAACATTCAATAAAAACATCTTTTGTCTTTAAAGTTACTTCTCCGACATTTTGTGAGTTAATTATTGGAGGCATGCTTAAAACATTGTTATTTGCGTCTATAAACAAAGGATATTTATCAAAATTATTTAATAGATGTGAGAATTCCTTACCTTTATCATGCTTGTTTAATATTTCTTCTCCTGTCATTGATTTATTTTCTCCTAAAGGAATAAACTTAATTTCCTTTTTATTTAAAGCTAAAAATCTTATTGGAGTTTTAATTTTTTCAAAAGGATAAACACCAATTGCAACTTTTTTCCTGTTTCTTCCAAAAGTTAAATGTAACTTTTCTTGTAAATTAATTATTTCATTTATTTTTTCTTCATCTAAATCAAGATCTTTGACAATTGCGCATGCTGTATAAGGTCTTATTCCCTTTAAAGAATCTTCAATAATTACCTTTTCTTTAGAATTATAAACATTATATTTTCTCAATCCAACATTATAACCAAGAAACATGTTTAAGGCTCTTGTATAACCTTGCTCCGATAATAAATCTGGTCTATTTGGAGTAACCTCAACAATAATTTCATTTTCATTAATCTCTTCTATTGGAATTCCAAGTAAACTGGTTTTTTCTTCTAATTCTTCTTCATTTAATTTTTTCTTTAATAAAGAAAATACAGTTTTTTTGTTTAAAGTTACTTTCATTTTAGTTTACCTCATAAAATTGTGCTTCAGTATTTTCTAAGTTATTAAGTTTAGGAATTTCATTTGCCGATTTATTTGTAATTGCACAAATTAATGCCTTAGCAAAACCATTATGAGTCACGAATAAAACAGTGTTATTTTTATGTTTATTTAACGTCTTTTTAAGAAATTTTTTGGCTCTTTGTAACATTTCTTCTAAAGGCTCCATTTCTTTTTCAGATGAAGTTAATAAAAATTTAACCAAACTTTCATCTTTTTTCAACCCAAGCTCACTTTTTCTCCTTCCCTGAAATTTACCCAAATATCTTTCTCTAAGTTCTTTAGTAAAGATTATAGATATATGTGAATGTGGTTTTGCTATTTCCTTTGCTGTATCAGCGGCTCTTGTGAGATCACTTGAATATATAAAATCAATTTTCTCGTTTTTTAATACCTTAGCTATGTTTTTTGCTTGAGTCTTACCTAATTGAGAAAGTGTTCCGTGTAAATGCCCTTGTATAACTCCCTCCCTATTCTCTATAGTTTCTCCATGTCTTACAATGATGAGTTTCATTTTAAAAATAATTTAATCTCCCTTAATTTTTTAATATCGTTTGAGTAAATTTCTCTTAAATCTTTAATCTCATAATAATCTACAAGTATTCTTTCTAAACCCAAACCCCAAGCTAATACTGGAACAGCTTTTCCTAGCAAAGGTTGGACAACTTCTGGCCTAAATACTCCAGCTCCACCCAACTCAATCCAAATTTTTTTAACTGGATGATAAACAACAACTTCGACACTTGGCTCTGTAAAACTAAAAAATGAAGGACGAAATCTAACTTTTTCAAAACCCATTTTATTAAAAAACTGTTTTAAATATCCAAGTAAATGTTTAAAGTCAACATTTTCATCTACAACAATTCCTTCTGTCTGGTGAAACTCAAATAAATGACTCCAATCCATTGTCTCATTTCTAAATACTTTTCCAACAGAAAAGAATTTTAATGGAAGATCTTTAAGTTTTAAAGAAGCAATTGTTCTTGCACTTAAAACGGTGTTATGTGTTCTTAATACATTTCTGCTAGCTTCTTCTTTGCTCCAAGAATAATTATATCCTTTACTTCCGCTTACACCCTTTTCATGAGCTATTTTAACTTTTTCGTGAATATTTGGAAGTTTTCCATGCTCTGGATCTTTAATAAAAAAAGTATCTTGCATTTCCCTTGCAGGATGATCTTGTGCTGTGTATAGTGCATCAAAATTCCAAAAGCTTGTTTGCAACATATCTCCATTCATTTCTTTAAATCCTAGATCTAGCCATATTCTTCTAATATATTTTATAGCTTCATTGACAAAATGCATTCTTCCAGGATATATCCTTGGAACTTCTCCTTTAATGTTAAATCTCCTGAATGTTTTTCCTTTCCAGCTTTTTTTCATAAGCATTTCTTTATCTAAACTTTCAATTAAGTTAGTTTTTAGTTTATGTGTAATAATTTCTTTTCCTAAAGAAGTTAGTTTAAATGTAATTATCTTTTTATTATCTAGTTTAATTATGTTTTTTCTTGATTTTAATTCTTCATAAATTTTATTATCTTCATTGTTTAAATTATTTAAGTTTAAAGGTAATTTTTTTAAGAATAAAATTTCCTTGCTTTCCTCTTTTAACAATGTTTTTCCTTTATCTGTGATTGTAATGTTTTTACTAAAATTAATGGCATTCAATCTTTTTAATTTGCCAATAGAAATGTTAACTTCATCTTGAGATAATTTTTCTTTGATATTGTTTAAAGTATTTGGAAGTAGTTTTAAAAATTGTATTTCTGGAAATCCTTCTTTTAAGTATAATTCTCCATTTTTATCTAAGTTAATAAGTTCTTTTTCTTCTTTATCTATTTTAACTAAATCTTTATCTTCTAGCCAAGACAATGCCCTTAATGCTTCAACATCTTTTATGTTTAGTTTCTTAGTTAAATTATGAAGATTATTTTCTTCTTTTAATCTTGGGAAGACTTTTCTTTCTAAAGGAGTTAAGCTTTCAATTAGTTTTTCATTTTCACTTTTATCTTTAGGGTTATTAATCTCATCTAAGAATTTTTCTTTTATCTCTTCTATGTTTTTAGGAACTTGCTTTCCGAGATATCTTGATCTTTTGAGAAATTTGCTCTCTTTTCTTACTGTATGAAACAAATAATAGTAATCTTGACCCTTTATGTTTACTTTTTTAAGATAAACCATATAAAAGTTAATTACCACTTATTTATAAATCTTTCGGTTAATTACCACTAGATTATATACCACAAATAGAAGGATTTAATTAGTTAATTACCACTTAAATTTTGTGTGCGACCCCAAAAGCATCACCAACGCCGGCATCAAGGTAGCCACCATCGACACCCAACCCGGAGGCGCCCCAGCCGGAATACAACGCAGTGTACCTTTTTGTTTCTCTATCGAAGTTTTGAAGAGCAGTTACATAAGGTCTTTTAAACTTTTCAACAACTCTAGCAACCAAATCCATTTGTTCTTCTCCAAATTGAGCAATTACATAAGGATTTTTGACAAAATCTGAGACATCTTGAATTCCTGTTTTAAATCCATAAGGAGCAAACCTTACACTTGGGTGTTTTGATTCATACATTTCTAATAATTCTTTGCTAGTTGATGGCATTTTACCATCAATATTATCATAAACAATTATGCCTATTTTTGGAACAGATAAATTCTCAGTAGAAGTCCAAAAATATCTATTTTTAAATTTAGTTAAAACATCCTTAAATTCCGGTTCGTTTTCATCTTGTAAGGCTGAATCTACCAAAGAAATTGTTTGAGTTGAGGTTGGTCTAAGTAAACCATCTAAGCTAACTTGATCCATAACACCTTGATAAGTACCAGGACCTTTTGCCAGATAAATAAACGTTATAGTTCTATCTTGATAAGGAATGTTTATTTCAGTTCTTCCTCCCCTTATATTTGCTTTTGTTAAAGTTTCCATTTTTAATTGTTCCAGGTTAAATTAAACATTTGTTCTAGAGCAGAAGCAAAGTAAGTTGTATCTACCCAAACTCCAATATCATAACTTTCATGAACTTTGTCATCATCCATCATCATGAATATTAATTCTTTTCCATCAACAATGCAGAATCTTGCATTTATTTTATCTAAGCTTTTAACTTGAGAATATTTCTTAAGTTCATCAATTGCATCTTTGTTTTCTTTTGTAACTTGTGTTGCAATTCTTACATTAACATTTTTTAATTTCTTTAATGTAGTTTTTAGCATATCATATTTATCCATTAAGCCTTTTGGAGTTGTCATTATAACAACGCTTTTCTTTGCATTTCTAACCATTTCTTCCATTTGGTCATAAATCTTGTTTCTTCCACGAATAGCCCCACTTAATGTACTGGCATCTACTTTTTTAATACCTTGGTCATATAACAAAAATAATTCTTTGTATAAATCAGTTCCTCTAATATCTTCAAGCATTTTAACATGATCTTCAGCTTGTCTTTGTAATCCTGTTTTAACTCTTTTAAGAACTTCTTCTGGTTTAATAGCCATATATTTTATTGGCTTTCCTAATTTCATCATAACAAATCCTTTTTTTTCAAGAGTTTCAAGAACATCATAACTTCTTGATCTAGGAACATTGCTTATCTCAGATAATTCACCTGCGCTTGATATTCCTCTAGATAACAAAGCTGTCCATATTTTAACTTCATAATCATTTAAGTCAAATGCACTTCTTAATTTTTTAAGGAAATCTTCTTTTACTATCATTTTATTGCGCTCCTACCTCTTGCTCTAAGATTATTTTCTTACCATTATATTGTTCAATTCTTGTTCCAAAACTAGCCCCACTTGGAGAGATAGAAATTATTCCTCTTGAAACAACACTGCCTCTTATCTCTGTTTTATCTCCAACTTCATTTGATCCTCCAAAAATACCATATGCTCCCATATCTCCAACAGATGAGCTATCTCCAACTTCATTTTCTCCAAAAATACCATATGCTCCCATATCTCCAACAGATGAGCTATCTCCAACTTTATTTGATCCTATTAAAATACCATATGCTCCCATATCTCCAACAGATGAGCTATCTCCAACTTTATTTAATCCTGCAAAAATACTATAATTTTTTATTGATGCTTGAGATACACCTTTTAATTTTACAATTGGGAAAACACCCCAAACATACTGGTTCTTTTCAGGACTATTAAATTCAATTGTTCCAAATGGAATAAAATGAACGTTATCTTTAAACATGGTTATACCACTTAATGTTATTAATCCTGCTAGTATTGTATTCTTTATTGGTTTTTTTCTATACCATTCAGATATTTTTTTAACTAATCCGTTTGCCATTTTATTTTCCTTTAGCTAATTTCATTTTATATTGATACAGAAGTAGTATTTATAAAGCTTTCGGTTTATAGTTCCTGTAAAGTGGTTACATTTGTTCTTTAAAGATAAAAGAAATATTTAAATATAACAAAACATTACAATATGTAATGGAAAGTAATAAAAGTATAAAAGCTTTAATAAAACTAAATGAGCATGAAGATCAGATTCTTAATATAGTAAAAGCTAAGTATAGATTAAGAAATAAAAACGATGCTGTCAAGCTTGTAATCAAAATTTATGAAGAGAATAAACTAGGACCTGAATTAAGACCAGAGGATATTAAAAAGTCTAAAAAAATCAGGAGATGAAAAAAAATATCTTACTTGTAAATAAACTTATCGACTAATTTTTCAGCTTTTTTCCTAGCTTCTTGGTGTTTGTTTAAGAAAATATTAAGTTTCCCAATTAAAATTTGCTTTAATTCAGATGTCAATAGTTTACCAGATTTATAATCATCATATATTTTCTTTAATTTCTCATCATTTTCCTCAAAATAAGTTAACCATTGGTAACTTACATCTATATCTGGGTTACCACCTTTTTTCCGATGTTCATCAATTGTGGCTCTGCCACCTGAAAAAGCATATTTTTTAATTTTCATTTCAACTTCTTTTTCATTATCAGTTGTTAAGATAGCCACATTGTCTTCTGAGCTTGACATCTTTCCTTGTATTCCGGTTAATGGTGGCATAAACTTGGCATGTAAAATAGCTGGTTTATGATGCCCAAGTTTTTCAACAACGTCCCTAGAAATTCTAAAGTGAACATCTTGATCAATTGCCAATGGAATTAAACATGGTCTATTTTCTTTGTTTAAAACATTTGGTAGAAACACTGGAACTGTCTGCATTGCAGTATAAAAAATACTTCCAATATTATTTGAATCTGTAAATCCGAAAGCGGATTTTATCGTTGAAAAATTAATGTGTTTTGCAACTTTAATTGCCTCAGGATAAATTAAATTAGCATGCTTTGTATCTATTAAAAAATTAGTTTTTTTAGGATTAAATCCAAGAGCAATTACATCTAACATATTCTCATAAGTCCATTTTTGTATTTCGTCATAACTCTTATTCTTAAATAAAAATTTCTCATCATCTGTAAACTGGAACCATAATTCAGAATTAAATTTATCTTGCAGCCATTTTGTAAACATCCACGTAGTTAAATGTCCTATATGTATAGGGCCAGATGGACCACAACCAGTATACAAAAAGAATTTGTTTCCTTTTTCATATTCATCTAAACACCATTTTAGATCTCTGTGGGCAAAAAATATTTTTCTTCTTAAGAAAGGATGTAATTCTTTTGTAAATTTCTGGATTCTTTTTAAGTCATCGTTATCAAGTTTACTTACTCCAAATTCCTTGATTAATTTATCGTAATCAACTTCTCCAGTAACTTCATAAGGAGTAACTTTAAACTCTTTTTTCATAAAGTTTAGAACTAATTTTACTATATAAAATTAACTTATTTGTCTCTTCGTTAATTCTCTTGTATAATAAGCCGCAAAGAATAAAAATACAACAAATGCAAATAGGATAGCTACTTGCAACCAGACTCCTGATAAATTTTCATTGAATAAAATTATTTTCTTCAGGCTTGTTTCTCCCAAAATAAATGGATTAAACTGAACAATCTCTCTTAATGTTCCAGGAAGGGTTTCTATTGGAAGGATTGTATTCGAGAAAAACAACGATAATGCCCCTAGTGAAATAGCTCCAAGATTAGCCGTCTCGCTACTCTTGAACAAGTATCCGATGACCATCCCAAGTAAGATGAATACGCTTCCTGTTAAAAATAATATTATAAACACATTTAACAATAATGTGGCAGATAAACTAGCTTTTGTAATAAGCAACATTACTGCGAAGATAATTAATAACTGTAATAAAATAATCATTACATTAGATAAATATTGGCTGATAACAAATAAAATATCTTTTGTTGGTGTTATGAAATTTCTAAAATAAGCTTTAGATGTTTTTTCTTCCATGACTGATGTGCTTCCTAAGAATAACCCTGCAAATAATATAACTAGCAAGACTAAAGTTGGGAATGTATAACTTAAATTTGTGCTTTCTGCCGAGATTGGTTTTATCTCGGTTGATATTGGACTTACTATCCTAGAAACATCTTTTATCTCAATTGAGTTAATATCATCCTTAACAGTTTTAATGCTAGTTTCAAGTTCTTTAGCAGTGTTTATATTTCCACCTAATGTTGTTGTTACAGTTTTAACACTTGTTGAAATTGTGTCTAATTTAGATGATATGCCATTGTAATTTGTTTCTGCGTCTTTTATTAAAGATAAGATTTTTGTGTCAGATGTTGAGCTTATGTTTGCCACTCTTTTGGCTTCTGCCCTCAAATCAGAAAAATTTGCAACAGTATAAGTGGCATCAATTTTACCTAAATCACCTTTAACAGACTCTAAATCGCCAGATATTTTCTTGCTTGTATCTAATTTTTCATTTGCATTATTTATAGAACTTAATAACCTATTTGTCAACGCAGTACTTAATTCAGTTGATTTAGTTGCAATTTGGCTAGAAATTCTATCTAAGATAATATAAACAAAGTTTAATCTTGATTTATCAACATAAAATGTAATTTTATCAGAACTTTTAACATTTAAGTTTGCCGGGAATATGGTACAAACATGAATATCACCAGATCTTATTTTATCAATACAACTCTCTTCTGATTCCATTTCCAAGACAATAAATTTATCATCTTTTAATTTATCAACAACAGAATTTGATAACTCTGAATAACCGCTTGAATATGTTCCAACCTTAATATCATACAACGAACTTGTATTAAATGCAAATCCAATTAACAACATCAAGATTAAAGGTCCAAACAATACAATTAATGCAGATGTCTTTGATCTAACTAATAAAAGGAAATTCTTTTTTACGATCTCAAATATCTTTATCATTTTTTCTTTTTTTGTTTAGTATTTCTTGGGTTTCTAGCTATTTTCTCCAATACTTTTTCAGCTTCTTGATTCTGTTTCTTAAATTTTTCTTCTTCTTTTTGTTCTTTGCTTCTAAATTTGAAAATTCCTAAAATCTTCTTTTCTTTTACTTCTTCTTTAATTTCAGTAGTTTTTTGTTTTGATTTACTTTTTTTAGATTTAACATCCTCAACAACTAACTCTTTTTTTGTTAAATCCTCAAAAACTTCTTCTAAACTTGGCTTGCTTAGGCTTATGCTGCTAACCTTGAATTTTTTTTGCGGTTTTAAAGAAACACCCAACATTCTCTTTAAGATATCAGCTCCTTTATTTGTATAAATGTAGATTTTTCCTTGTCTTACAACAATCTTGCTTACGTTTGGTATTTTCTTAAGCATCCTAACAAATTCTTCTTTATCTCCTTCTTCTAAACCAATGCCAACTTCGTGCTCTTTGCTATAATTTTCTTTTAGCTCATTTATCTTTCCAGAAGCAGCAATTTCATGATTGTGCAGAATAGCTACCTTATCACAAACATATTCAACTTCGTTTAATAAGTGCGAGGTTAAAATAACCGTTACATTTTTTTCTATATTAATTCTTTTGATTAAATCTAATAACTCAAGTCTTAGACTAGGATCAAGATCTTCTGTCGGTTCATCTAATAACAAAACTTTTGGCTCATGCATTAATGCACAGGCAATATCCAATCTTTTCTGCATTCCTGCACTTAATTTCCATCCCTGCAAATACTCATTCCCAGTCAAATTAACTAAGTTTAATAGCTCTGGAATTTTTTCTCTAATCTGTTTTGTTGTTAAATTATATAATCTTCCAAAATACTTTAAATTCTCAGTAACATTTAGTCTAGGATAAAATGAAACTTCCTGTGCTGCAAATCCAAATTGTTGCTGCATCTCCTCAAGGTTATTATAAACATCATGAGATTGAAAGTATACCTTACCCTCGCTTTGTTTTAAAAATCCTATAATTATGCTGAGCAATGTGCTTTTGCCAGAACCAGATTTACCGATAACCCCGTATATGCAACCATAAGGGATGTTTAAATTAATCTTGTTTAGAATAACACTTTTGCCATACCATTTAGAAATATTTTCTAGCTGTACAAACGGTTGTTCCCTATCCATTATATAAGTTTTATTGAATTTATTTATATAAATGTAACTGTTTACTTTAAAGTAGGTATAAAAGTTTAGTTAATCTTATATATTAATTATCTAGCTCAGAGATATGAAACATAAGTTAAATGTTACTTTAATTTTATTATTCATATTCTTAGCTTCTCACTTAATTGGGTTATTGGTAATAAATAAATATCTGCCAAAAGAGATCCCAAGTACAGGAGAGATTATTGAGAAAGAGCTTCCATTAAACATTGAAAGACCAATAATAGAAGAAAAAACATCTTACATTACAATATCAATTATAATAGTTCTTTCAACCTTAATTGCTTTATTGTTAATGAGATTTAATGCAATGAGATTATGGAAATTATGGTTTTTTTTGTCTATATTTTTGACAATGACAATTGCCTTGAACGCTTTTATTAACCAATATATTGCTGCTTTAATTGGAGCAATAATTGCCTTAATAAAAATATTAAAACCAAATGTAATTGTGAATAATTTAGCTGAGTTATTTATTTATGGTGGGTTGGCTGCTATTTTTGTTCCGATATTGAATTTATTCTCGATTACAATTTTATTAGTTTTAATCTCAATATATGACTTTTATTCTGTTTTTAAGAGCAAACATATGGTTAAGCTTGCTAAATTTCAAACAGCCTCTAAAATATTTGCTGGGGTTAATATCCCTTATAAATTTAAAGATCATAAAAAAGAAAAAGTTACATATGCTATTCTCGGTGGAGGAGATATTGGATTTACTTTATTTTTCTCAGGTGTTATTTTGAAAGAAATTAGCTTTCCAGCTGCCATAATAACATCTGTAATAACAACCCTAGCTTTACTAGGATTATTTTTATATAGTAAAAAAGGAAAATTCTACCCAGCAATGCCTGTTCTTACATTGGGGTGTTTCTTGGGATTATTGATTGTTAAGCTAGTATTTTAGTTATGCGCGTCTAGGTAGTTTTTTGCTAGTAAACTGATAATATACTGCTTTATACGCATCAATTAATCCATAACCATAATTGTTGTCTTTCCCGCTAACTCCAAGATCTTTAACTGTTCTTGTCAAAGAAGTTTCAACTTGCGATAAACTATAACCTGGATGCCTGCTTTTGATTAAAGCTATTGTTCCAGATACTAATGGAGTTGAAGCACTTGTTCCTGTTCCAGTGTAATAACCATTATCATTCCAAGTTGAGTATATATCAACGCCTGGAGCTACAAAGTCAACTGATGTCCCTCTTGAAGAGATTTCTGAGATAACATTTGAACTATCAACAGCTCCAACAGTTGTTGAGTATGAAATACATCCAGGAATAGATACACCTTGTGTTCCATAATTACCTGAGGATATGACAACTGGAACTCCTTTACTTCTTGCATATCTGATTGCTTCTGTTAAAGGTGGATAAACACCATCACAGTATCCATTGTATACGAAAGGTGGATCTGTTCCAAAGCTTATGCTTATAGCATCTGCTTTAAAGTCATCACTTGTTCCATATATTCCATCATTACCATTTACAGCCCAATAAATTCCTTCAATAACTGTAGATAGATAACCACGTCCTAAATTATTTACTATTTTTCCTGAGATTATTCCTGCGTTAGGTGCAATACCTTTTGCATAAGGATCAACACCATCTGCTGTTATTAATCCAGCAACAAAACTTCCATGACCATGATCATCTATTGGATCACTATCATCATTAACAAAATCATAACCACCTAGATAACTTGAGCTTAATTCAACATGGTTATAATCATAACCCGAATCTAGAACAACTATTTTTCTTCCTGTTCCAGTAAATCCGTTATTTTGAACTAAATCAGCGTGAACTTGAGAATTTGCACCTATGTCCATTACACCACCTTCAATATCTTCTAGTAAGTTTAGAGATGATGCAATATCTGTATTACATTGTACAACTTTAATATGTTTAAAATTCTTTGAGATCTTACAGCCATTATTTAATGCTGTTTCAAGATCTTTATTTTCAATTATAACATTTTTTTGTTTTTGTACAGTATCTTTATTTTCTAAAGTACTTCCGTTAACTGGTATTAACATAACTATGAATAATAAGAATAATACTGTGATATATTTTTTGATTTTCATTTTTTTAACCTCCTTTGGTTAACTATTGTGATATGATTAATATGCTAAGGTGGTATATAAACCTTTCGTTTCTCTATAGTGGTTACAATATGGTATGCTAGATAACTTTATAAAATTTATTAAGACATTTCCATCATGGAAAGTGAATTAATTAGTATATTAAAGAAAATAGATATTATTTCTTATGGTCAGATAGAACTCGCTAATGCTGGAAGTTCTAATGTTTATGTCGATATTAAAAAAGCATATGGAAAGTCTTATGCTTTAAATTTAATAGCCGATGAGTTAGCCTCTAAATTAGATAGAAATACTAATTGTATTGCAACTTTAGGTTATGGTGGAATATCTCCAGCTTCAGTAATTTGTGCGAGATATAGTTTAAATTTAATTTTAATACGCGATGAACAAAAAGATCATAGAAAAAATGAGTTTATAGAAGGTTATATTCCTAGTGAAAAAGATAGAATAACAATCATAGATGATGTTTTTACAACAGGTGAAAGCATAAGAAAGATAATAAAAATATTAGAGCCAACCAAAGCAAGAATAGTTGGAAGTTGTGTTGTTGTTAAAAGAAGCAATGTAAATCCAGAATTTCAACTAAAATATTTAACAACATTAGAAGAATTAATTTAATTATCTTATTCTAATACTCTCTAAATTCTTCGGAGCATTTGTTTCAACCCTGAAATTCTTATGTAATGTACTTGCTAAGTCTAAACATTTGGAACTCTCCCCATGCAATAATATAATTTTTTTAGGTTTTGGATTTAAATGCCTTACAAATGCTATTGTCTTATCTCTTGGAGTATGCCCAGAAAATCCTCTGATAGCTGCAACTTCCATCTTCATGTTTATTTCTTTGCCATCAATATTAAATTTCTTTTCTCCCTCATTAATTCTTCTTCCTAATGAGTTAGGACCAAGATAAGAACTAAAGACTAAAGTGTTTTTAGGATTATCAGCTAATTCTTTAAAATATTCAACAGAAGCACCGCCAACCATCATTCCACTTGTAGCTAAAATTACACAAGGTCCTCCATTAAGAACATCTTCCATTTCTTTTCTACTGCCAACTCTTTTAAATATCTCATTTAAGAATGGATTTTGATCTTTATGGAATATTAATTTCCTTACAGTTGAGTTAAAGAAATCTGGATATGCAGTATGTATTGCAATAATATCCCAAACAATTCCTTGGATGTAAACCGGAATCTTATCCAACATTCCATTTCTAACAGCCTTTTCAATAATAATCATTAACTCCTGGGCTCTTCCTGTTCCAAGTACAGGCATTAATATTTTTCCTCCTCTTTTTAATGTGTCTCTAATTGTCGTATACAAAAGTTCTTCAGCTTCTCTTCTGTTTGGATAATTATCATTCTGCCCCCCATAAGTAGCTTCCATTATTAAAGTCTCAAGTCTTGGGAATTCAGTTTCAGCTGCACTTAACAAGTTGCTTGTTTCATAAAGAAAATCTCCCGAATAAACTAGATTATGCAAACCATTTCCAATATTCAAATGAATCATTGCACTTCCAAGTTCATGACCTGCATCATAAAATGTAACTCTGATATCCGGGGTAATATCTGAAACTTCACCATATTCTAAACTTATGCTATGCTTAACCATTTCCTTAATATCTACGCTTCCATAAATTGCTTTTCTTCCTTGTTTTTGTGCAACGCTAATATAATCTAAAGCAATTAAACATCCTATATCTCTTCCAGGTTGTGTAAAATAAACAGGTCCCCTATAACCCATTTTATATAAAAAAGGAACAAAACCAACATGATCTGTATGCGAATGTGTTACAATAATAGCATCTAACTTTTCAATATTAAATTCAGGAGCAGCTAACATTGGATATGCATCTTCTTCATTAACTGCAGAAACATCTATTCCACAGTCCATTAACACATTTGATTCAGGAGTTTGTAATAATAATGAAGATCTTCCAACTTGTCTTCCCCCACCTAAAACTGTAACCCTTATCCATTCATCCCTTTTCTCATTAGTCCATCCACCATAAATTCTCTCGCCAATCTTATTTAAGAATTTCCTTCTATATTCTGTATTTTCATAAAGAACTTTTTTTATTTTTTCAATAATCTGGGATTTAATTGGGGGGCTTCTTCTTACTAAAGGAACCCATAATGTTTTTTTCTTAATCTCAACTAAAACATCTCCGTTTTTTCCAATAGCTACTCCTGGCTTTTCAGCTTCTAAAATAACCTTGCTTCTTGGTTCATCAAAAATAACATCCCCTAATCCAGCTTCTTCAGGAACTAGTTTTCTTATTTCTTTTTCAGCTTTTTCTTGAGACATTAATAATGAAGGATCTGGTCTTAATTCTATTCTTTTCTTTACCCTATCTACAATATCTTTTATAGAACTATTTGGATTCAAGAAATAATCTTTATTTTTCGTATATAAGATTATATTTGCTCCTTCAAAACCAGAATCTGATATCTCAGCATTTTCTGGCATATGCTTCATTACTTCTTTTAAAATTTCATTCATGTTATTAGAAAAACTTTATTTTTATAATACAAGTTTTAATTCTTTCTCTACTACTTTTTTATATCCATCTTTATTGATGACAACAATGTCATAACCTGCTCCACTTGCGATATCTCTTTGCAATGCTGCATTAAGAGCTTTTACTGCTAATTTTACCCCCTCATCTACTGTAATATCCTTGTTATAATTTGATTCAAGTAAGCCAATAGCAAACACAGAACCAGAACCGTCACAGGCATAATCATCATGATCCATTACACTTCCATCTACCCCAATTTCATATATATGATATCCTGTACTATCTCTTCCACCTAAAAGAAATCCTACAATACTTAAAAATGGTGTAAATTTTCTGATATTATTATAAGCTAAGCTTCCTATTAAGTTGGCTGCTTCTTTTACACTTGAATTTTTGTTTTTTCTTATTGAATCTAATTTTAATTGTGCTTTTATTATTTTAGTTAATAATTGTGCGTCAGAAACCATTCCTGCAATTGTCAATCCCATATCATCATTTAATTGATATATCTTCTGGAATTTTTTATGTGAAATCATGTAACCAGAAGTCATTTTTCTATCTGCAGCTATGACTATTCCATCTTTACAAAGAATAGCCATCGTGGTTGTTCCTGTCTTCATCAATTCTTTTTCCATTTTAACTCTGAAGAAATCAATTAAAAATTGTAAGATTTAACTCATTTATAAATGTTTCGTTATAAAGTATGAAAGGTCCTTATATTGTTTCTTAATAATATCATTTAAACTATAAAATTCATATCTCAAGGGATACTCTTTCAAAAGAAGATATAAAGTATTCTTGGAATCAAGAACATAAAATTCCTTGTTATCTTTTTTACCTATTTTAAAAAGTGCTATATCTCCTTTTCTATACTGTAAAGTTCTATCTATAAATGAAAGTCTATCTATTAAAGTTTTTAGTAATCTTTGTTTATGTTCATTTGTAGAAGGATTTTTTTCTTCCATTACTCTAAGATGAGCTTGAATTGGATCTTCAAATCTTCCGCATTGAGGATAATCGAAATTTAAATATTCTAAACCTGTTACAGGATTAATAGTTTGAGTAGCTTCTACTCTAGTATTCATATTTTTAGTTCTTTTTTCTTCCAATAAAACTTTTTTTGTGTCATTCATCATTTTATTTACCTCTAAAAATAATATAAATGCTCTGTATTTAAATCTTTCTATTCTGTCACCACTTAAAAAGAACTATTTATAAGAATAATTCTCTGTAAACCTTATCCAGCCAAGAATCATCTTTTGAATTATCTTTATTTTCAACAACATCGATATTAAAGCTATTATTCGCAGAAATCATACCAGAAGTAATTAAAATATCATTGATAGAATTATCCTCGATATTTATGGTGTAAGTTCCTGGATCTAGGTTGCTAAACTCATAATAACCTTGTTCATTAGTTAAGTAAGTAAAATTATTACTTAAGGAAACTTTAACATTAGATAAAATATTATCATTTTTATCATAAACATATCCAGATATTTTTCCTAAAGTAAATTCACCGAAATCTTTATTATTTATTATTTGAGAATTATCTTCTATTATAACATGATGAAAACCAAAACCAGGGTAAGTTATTATTTCATTATTATTCAAATTTAAAAATACCATATAACTTCCCTTATCAACATTAAATTCATAAGAACCTTGTCCTGCATTAAAAATAATATTCTCGAAAGTATCAACGTTAAATAAGTTTATTGTGGAGTTCATGGTTTTATTGCTTAAAACACCATTTCCATAATAATCTTCATAAATACCCCCAGATATTACAGCTGCATCCACATAACCAATTAACATAAATGTAAACAAAAGTAACAATACTCTCTTTTTCATAAATTAACCCCAAGTAAACAATATCTAACTTATATATAAAAGTTATTATCTAGTTTTTTTAATATATTTAAAGTAAATAAATCCAGAGATTAAGATAAAAATTATTAGGATAGTTATAGACTGCCATTTATTCTCTCTAATCGTATCTAAAACTGTTTGTCCTGTAATCTCATTTTCATTGTTAATATTTGAAGTTTCATTACTTTCTTCATTATTTTCATTTTCAGTAGGATTATTTGGAATAAAAACAATAGTTTCGTTATTTGTTGTATTATTTTCTAAAATATTTATGATAGTTGTTCCTCCAGACGATCCTCCTGAACTTCCTCCGCTAGAGCCTCCAGAAGAACCCCCATTACTAGAAGAACTTTGGGATGTTGTGAAATTATATTGAATGCTTGTATTGCAATTATTAACTAAATCGCAGCTAGAAACATTATAATAATAAAGTGTATTTGCGCTTAACCCAGATAAAGACAATGAATGAGATAAAATAAAATTATTTTCATTATTTAAATTACTTGTTTCTTGAGTAGTTCCATAATAAACACTTGAATTAGCTATTTCATCCGTATCCCATGAAATAATAGCAGAGTTTTCAGTAACTGAACTATGTAAAATATTACTAATTATTGGAGATAAAGTATTTATATTAAATGTAAAATTATCTTGAGCAAAACTGCTTTTACTTGAATTATCATATACTAAACAATTCCATAAATAATTTCCATCATCTAGATTTAATGTAAAAATTTTATTATTATTTATTCCATTTATTAATTCAGTCTGATTTATTTTAAAGTCTCCTGTAGAATTAATATACAAACTAATATTTTTTAGGTTATAATCATCCTGGGAAATACATTCAAAATTTACTAGTTTGTTGCTTAAATTGAAATTGTTTAAAGGTGAGCTCAGAGTTACACTTGGTTTATTATCTGCATCATTTACTTTTAATGTATAAGAAGATAAGTTAACATTTCCATTACTATCATTAACAAAGATTGTAATATTATAATCACCTAAAACATTTAATTTACTCTTATTCAAAATAAAATTATTTGAACTCTGGGTTATCAAACTACCATTTGGATAACTTACATTAACTAAAATATTATCTAAATTAGTATCAAGTGCAGAAAAATTAACACCTACATCATTAGAAGTTAAATTTAAAGAATTTGGATTTATATTAATTGTGAATGTTGGAGGTTTATTATCTATACCAATTAAAGCTTTGTTTATATTAATTCTAGTATAGTTTAATCCTGTTACATCTGTAATTATTTTATCACTTGTTTTTAATGCTGCATCAATTTCATCTTTATCTAAAACTCGATTGCTTTCTTCTTGTTTATATTGTTGTAATAAAGCAACTATTCCTGCAACATGAGGAGCAGCCATACTTGTTCCATCTAATATTAAATATCCTCCCCGATAATAAGTTGAATTAATCTCAACTCCTGGAGAAACAACATCTATCAATTTGTTTCGATTAAATTGTAAGTTATTTGTTTTATCAACAGCACCAACAGCAGTCGCATTTTTAACACAAGCAGGAGAAGCGATCTGTGTTGTACTTCCATGGTTTCCAGAAGAAACTGTCACAGTGATATTATTACCAACAGCTGTATTTATTGAAGTTGTAAAAGGAGTAACTTCATCACAGTATTCGGCGTAGGTTATATCAGTTCCAAGACTCATACTAATAGCTTGAATATTATATTTATTTCGATTTTCATTACACCAATCTATCCCAGCAATAATATTAGAAGAATTGCAACTCCCGACTGAATCACAAACCTTAATCATAGTTATGTTAGCTTCTGGAGCTACTCCAATTATTCCTCCTGAAGCAGCTGCTATCCCAGCAACATGTGTTCCATGTCCATGATCATCATACGGATCATTATCATTATTAACAAAGTCATAACCATCTATAACTCTACATCCATTACTAAAACAACCACCTAAATCAGGATGACTATAATTTATTCCAGTATCTAAAATACAAATAGTTTGTCCCTTTCCTGTTAGATTAAGATTATTAATTAATTTATTATGAACAGTTGTTGCATTTATCAATGGCACAGAATCTTGCAAGTTTATATGCAAAACATCATCAAAATAAATTGCTTCAATATTTTTATCGTTTTTAAGTTTCTCAAGAGATTTTTTATTTATCTTGCCAGAAAATCCATTTAACGTATCATAGCTATACCTTATCTTAACATCATTAAGAGTATTAATATTATTTGTTTTAAAATCATCTTTGTAATAAACAATTACGCTAACTTCATCATTATCATTTAACTCGTCTAAAACTTTTTTATCTACGTTAGCTGCGTAAGCTACATTAATAATCAATAAAAACATAACAATCACTAAAACGTATTTCACCTTATCTTAACTCCCCTTAATCTGATATTTCTAATTTCTTGTATTAGATATAGTATAACCAATAAACCTATAAACATTAGCAAATACGACAAGGGTCTCGAGTCTGGAAGATTAATTGGCTTTGCAAAAACAGGATTCTCAATTAAACTTAAGTTATAAGGTATTTTTCCTGTAAAAAGATATTCAATCGTAAATTTATTGTCAAAATTCTCAATGTAATGCACAATAATAGGGTCATTATCAATTATTGTATATTCTGTGTTAACATCTAATAATAAATTATCAAAATCATTAATAAAATCTTTTGGTAGTTTATCATAAACAAGCAGTTTTCCTTTGTAATTATCATCTGAAGCTATATTAAGTTTTAAAGAAGTTAATCCTTGATCATGTAATATTATCTCCCTTGAAAAGTCTAAATTGACTATCTTGGTCTCGTGATTTCCAAGATATTTTTCAGCCGAGTTTTCTAGCCCAGGATATTTATTAAGTTCTGGAATATGGGACCCACTAGCTAAAACTAATAATAACATTAAAGGAATTAAAAGTTTCATTTTAATTATAAGTTGATAAACAGCTTAAATATTCGTTATTCTCATCAAATGCGCATTTTCCTTGTGTGCATGAACATGAAGTTAATTTTAAGCATTGATATTTATCTAGATATTCGCAAGTTGTTATTAAATCAAAAGCTTTTTCTTTAGTTGTACAAATTTGCCCAGAACAGCCAGCTACAGAACAATCAGAATCTGACTTACATTCTTGAAGATAATGACCTAAGCAAGGATCTTTGGCATAAGCGATATAGTCGCATTTTCCATTTACACATATTTTCTCATCATACTCAAAGCCATCTTCACATTTAGCTGTAATATAAGTTTCTTTATCTTGTGTATTTATTTTACAGCTAGATATAAAAAACAAAGAAACTACAATTAAAATAAATAATATTTTTTTATTCAATTTATCTCCTCTTGTATTATTCTAACGTTTTTAGCTCCCAAGCTTAATCCAAAAGAGACTAAATCCCCTATATTTTTCTCGTTTTCTGAATTAATAAAGTTAACCATAAAAAAATCAACTTTATATTTATTGTATAAGATTACATTTTGTATTATCTTTCCAAATAGATAAGCTCTTTTAACTTTATTTAACTTATCTAATCTGTTTAAGCTAATTCCAAGGTTAACATTATTTTTCTTGGCCAATTTAACTAAGACATGATTCAAACCAGAGTTTTTATAGTTCATGAAATCATTTTCTAATGACTCTGGATCAATCAATAAATTAACATTTTTTGTGTCTAAGATTTGTTTGTTTATGTCTGAATTTCCACCAATTACAACGTTAAAAAAACCCTTTTTTATTTTTTTAATAAGATCGTTTCTCGAGGTATAAGAAATAACATTAATGTTCATATCTTTATCAGATTATATAGGTTAATAAATTTATTGCTCTTTTGAATATAATGGCATTGGTAGATGTTATAATTGATACAAAATTGATGTTTATTTTTGGGATTATTGGAATAATATTATTTAGATTATTTTTTAAAGGCATTAATATAGTAGATAGTATAACCATACCAATAGCTTTATTCACAATGTTCAGCTTCATGGCTAGCATATTATTGGTTGTTATGGGGGGCTATAAGAGCTAAAAGAAAGCTTTTTAAATAATTATTTATAGTTTTAATACAGATTATTGTAAAATGAAACCTAGTAATAATAAAGTCCCGCTTCACCTCGGACTAATCATTGATGGAAATAGAAGATTTGCTAAAAGATTAATGCTTAAACCGTGGATGGGTCATGAATTGGGAGTTAAAAAAGTCGAGAGATTATTAAAATGGTGTGAGGAACTCAAGATTAAAGAAGTAACATTATATGCTTTTTCTATAGAGAATTTTGATAGGCCAAGAAGGGAGTTTAGTTACTTAATGAACTTGTTTAAAAAAGCGTTTAAAGATTTTGAAAACGATCCTAGATTAGAATATACTCGAGTTAATTTCATTGGAAGAATAAACATGTTTCCAAAAGAGATTCAAGAGTTAATGCATAGGATAATGAATAAAACTAAGAATAATAAAAAACACATTCTAAATTTTGCAATGGCTTATGGTGGTAGAGCAGAAATATTAGATGCTGTAAGAAAACTTGCTAAAGATATTAAAAGCAATAAGGTTAATATTAATAAGATAAATGAAAATATTTTTAAGAAAAACTTGTATATCGAAAGCGAACCAGATTTAATAATTAGAACTTCTGGAGAAATAAGAACATCTGGGTTTATGTTGTGGCAGGGTGCTTACTCTGAGCTATACTTTTGCAATAAGTATTGGCCTGATTTTACTAAGAGAGATTTTGTAAAAGCTATTGTTTCTTATCAAAATAGGGAAAGAAGATTCGGAAGATAAAGTTTATAAATAAATTATCAATTCTATTAATTAAGCATCAGTAGTTTAGTGGTTAGATCATTCAAAATTGAGACCAAAATTCTGCCCTTCCAAGGCGGAGACCGGGGTTCGAATCCCCGCTGATGCATTCTTATTTTATTAAGATGATACTGCACGAGGGGTATCTATTTTATAAAATTCATGTTCTAATTCTGTTATTTGTCTCCGATAATCATATAAAAAAAGAGATAAAGCATCTGGTCGAGATCTGTAATCACGATATCTAATCCTTAATGTTTTAAGACTATCAAGTATAGACGCTTTCATTCTAATTTCATATATTTTAACTCGATCCTCTAATTCGTTATCACCCATATTAACCATAAAAAATAAAGCATAACTTAAATATAAATTTATCCTTAACAATAGTTAAATTTTTATGCAACAGATTATTTTAAATATAAACTAAGTATCTTAAAAACATGGTAAAAACCACAGTTATATTTGAAGCACATTCAGACGATTCAAGTATTGGTATTGGAGGAACTTTAATAAAATTGGCAAAAGAGGGTTATTTTATCGTAGATGTAATTTTTTCTTCAGGTGAAAAATCCCATCCTCATTTTAAGGAAGAGATAATAATCAAAAAAAGAATAACAGAAGCTGAAAGAATAGGGAAACAATTTGGGATTAATCAAACAATATTCTTCGGGTTAAAAGACGGAAAACTTAAAAGTGAAGTTATTGAAAAAGCAGTTCATGAAAGAATAAGAAGGGTAATTAAAAAATATAAGCCGTTAAAGATACTTGTAACTTCTGAGTCTGATCCTCATCCTGATCATCGTGCAGTTAACGAAGCTGTTCTAGAAACAATAAATGATTTAGAGTATAAAGGAGAAGTATACTCTTATGAAGTTTGGAATTTTATTAAGGAAAATAAGCCAGTTGTGTATAACGATATCTCAAATTATTTTAAAGCTAAACTTGCCATGATGAAATCTTTTAAATCACAATGGTATTTTATATATTTATTATTAATTCCAGTTTACCTAAGAGCAAAGTTATATGGTATAAAGAATAAATTTAAGTATGCCGAAAAATTATATAAACTAAGATGAACCTACGGTAGCAAAATAGTAAGGTATATAAAGGATACCATCTTAACATATTATAGATGAAACAGCTACCGACGGATACAAAAGTTAAAAGGAATTATTCCACGAATGATAATGATAAGTGGGAGTATGAGATTAGTAAAGAAATAGCGAAAGGAAAAAACTTATATCCCTCTAAAGAATATGCTGGTTTTGTTTCAACACAAGTAAACAAACAAAGATCTATTGAAATAAGATTAAAGTATGTAAGATACTTTTTTGAATTTATAAAAAAGCCATTGAATAGAATAACAAACAAAGATTTTCTAAATTACCTAGAATATACAAGTAAAAAATTTATGGATAGTGCAAATACCTTTAATATGTATATTAGTGGAATTAAATTATTTTTTGAAGATTTTGTTAAGAAGCCAGAAATAATCAAAGGCATTAAGTGGAAAAGAGATAAAGGTATAGGTAAACTTCCAGCAGAATTAATAATGCCTGAAGAATTTGAAAAAATGACTAAGAAGTGCGTTAATCCTAGAGATAGGGCCTTACTGAATGTTATGTATGATACGGGTTGCAGGGTCGGAGAGGCAATTAGTTTAGATATAAAACATATTCAAGAAGATGAGTATGGAATGAAAATTATGTTTAATGGTAAAACTGGGATGAGAAGATTAAGATTAACTTTTTCAGTTCCTTTCTTAAAAGAATGGTTAAATCAACATCCAGATAAAAATAATCCTCAAAGTCCCATATTCATTAATCAATCTACCAATCATTATGGAGAAAGATTTAGAGTGCAAGGAATAAATAAGATGTTAAAGGTTATTGGAAAGAGAGCAGGAATTAAGAAAAATATCCACGCTCATTTGATACGTCATTCTAGGTTTACACAACTTGCTAAAGAATATACAGAACAAGAAATGAAAGTTTTAGCTGGTTGGGTTGGAGATTCTACGATGGTAAGAACTTATGTTCACTTATCTGGAGAAGATGTTGAGAAAAAAGTTTTGATTAAAAATGGAATGCTAAAGGAAGAAACAAAGAAAGAGGAAGAAGAAAAGAAAAAATTGATGTTGCCTAAAGTTTGTCCAGATCCAATGTGCAAATATTCTAACCCTTACAGCAATAAATATTGTTCTAAATGCCACCGTCCACTAGATATTCATACAATAATGGAATTGGAAAGCGAAAGAAAATCAAGCGATGATAGGATGAAAAAATTAATTTCAGATCCTGAAATACTTAAAATATTAATCAATAAAATGCAAGAGAAAGGAATTAAATTTTAATTATTTTAATAGTTGATAAAAAAATAACAATATTGGTAATTTGCCTTCTTTACCCAATTCAATTATTCTATCCATAATTTGCTTAGTATCACGATATAACTCCATCCTATAAGCTAAAGAATTACTATTATTTAATTGGTTAAACTCATTTAGCAGATTTTTCTTCAACCTAATAATATTGTTACAATGTTCTTTATCGTTGTAGTAAACACTTCCATCTAAAACTAAAGGATTAATTCTTGGGGTTAAGATAGATTTAATTAAATGATTAGAACTACTAGTTTGAATTCTCATCTCTTGTGTTGACATGTTTATTAGTCAACTCTTTTTTTAATATAGCTCTTTTTCGCATTAACTATTATAAGTGAAAAAAGTTTATAAGTCATTTCCTTAAATTACCTTAAGGTATCTTAATGAACCTTAAAGACATTAAAGATCTTTAAAGAAAAACAAAGCTTTATAAAGATTATTGCCATTCTAGAGTAGGGTTAAACATGAAACGTAAAATAATTCAAATAGCCGACACAACTCAAGCAATTACCATACCTAGAGAGTTTAGTTTATTTAATAAGTTAAAAAAAGGTGAGTTATTGGATGTTGATATAATAAATAATTCTTTAGTTATAAGAAATACCAAGAATATTGATACTCAAGTTGAACTAGATTTAACTGATTTAAACTTGGACTTAATATGGAGACATCTTGTCACAGCATATAGAAAAGGAACTAGCAGCATTATAGTTAAATATTCTAATAATAAAGACTTAGAGTTGATTCAGAGGTTTTCTAAGGATTTGATAGGAATGGTTATCATAAAACACGATAATAATACTTTAATTATCAAGGATTTATTTGAAAAGAATGATATTGATATTAAAGACACGATAATAAGGATCTTTAGCTTATTAATAGAAGGAAGTGAGGAAACTTTAGAAGCCTTAAAAAATAATAAAAGTATTTCAGATGATATTAACCTAAGAGATTATAATATTAACAAATTTACTAATTTATGCTTAAGAATCTTAAATAAATACGGATATTATGATTATGAAAAAATCTTAAGTTATTATAAGATCATTTCAATACTAGAGGAGGTGGGAGATGAATACAGAAGAATCGCTAATGTTAACTTAAGGATTAACGATAAGATTAGCAAGGAAATTATAGATTATTTTGATGAGCTTAATTTGTTATTAAAAAATTATTTTGAGATATTTTCCAAGTATGATAAGGCTAAGCTAATTAAGTTTTATGAAAATGCTGATAATTTACTTAGTAAACTGAAAAAAAGTTACAGTAAAAGAAAAGGGAATGAAATACATATTTTAAGCTGCTTAGATACAATATTGCATTTAATTAAAAGTTTAATAGAAGAAAATTTTATTTTGAGTTTATGAGACAATCTAATTTAATATTTTTACCTCAGCAACAACTCTTCCGTAAGTGTCTCTTGCTTGAATATAACATTTAACCTCTTTATTTTTAATTTACCCAACCTTCTTCATCTTCTTCTGGTTCTTCATCCATTACCCCTTCTTCATCTTCTATATGTTCTTTAGGTGTTAATGCAAACCAGCCTGTGTTAATATTATCCCTAACTGCATCTTTCATTATTTGATGAGAGTGTTTTATAGCATTTATAACTAAATCTAATTGAATTTCATTTTTTAAATTAATCCTTCCCCAATTTTCATGATTTTTATTATTAGTAACTCCATTTAGTTGATTTTTGTTTGTAAAAACATCCATCCATATACCATTTTTTCTAAATCCCAAGAAGACAAACATTTTTTCTGGAGAATAATAAGTAATTGCTGTTTTAGAAAATTTTCTAAAAATTTCGTTATCAATAGCCTTAATTCTTCCATCTAATTTATGATATAATTCTTGTGCTTGTTTTGTAACATCTTTTCTTTTAAAGTGATGCTCTAAATCATATTCACTTTTTTCCATTGTTTTTTGTGGAACTTTAATTTCAATATTTTTAAAAGAAGGGTCTTTTATTAAAGATTTAAGCTCAATTATTTCTACACCTTCAAGCTTCTTTTTTTCTTCATCAGATAAGTTGTCTTCCCAACAAACAATTATATTACAACCTTTTGGGTCATGCCCATGTTGTATAAAATTGCCACTTAAAAATTCAAATTCAATATAAACCCTTTTCCATCCTTTTCCAGTATATCTTCTTGCTATACAATCTGGATAACCTTGTTTAATCTCTTCTATATACATATTAAGTTCTTCTAATATTCTACTAAATAAGAATACAACGCCCTGTTCATTAATCGGACTATAAACAAGTCCTCTAAAATTAATTAAGCTTCCAACTATACTTTCTTCCATAATTTTAACCCCATTTTACATTAACAATAAGTTATTTAAAGTTTTTGAACTCAAAATTAAGGTGAGAAACTCGGGATTTTATCTTAAATACATTGGTTTAGGTTTACTCGTTGCAGGAGCAATAGGTAATGCTTGGAAAGGTTATAATTACAATGTGTTAAGTTTATATATTCTTGGAGCTTTACTTTTTATAAGTGGATTGATTAGGAGGCATTAGAAAGATGTTTACCATAGAACATTCCAATGGTTATAAATATGTTTGTGAAGATGAACTTAGTTTGAAAGAAGAATTATTAAAAAGGGGGTTTAAACCAACTTATCTTAAAGAATCTTGGGTTCCATCAGATACTGTTATGATTGTAGCAAGTGGTCTTATATGGTATATTAATGGAAAAGTTTTAGATAAAATAATAGAAGAGTTACCTAAATTATTTAAGAAGAAATGACTTTTTACACAACTTAATTACTTTATACACAAAAAAAGACTTCTTACACAAAGACGGTTAATATAGGCAAGGTTAGGTTTACCTTAGAAGGATTGAGTAACTGTCACTTACTCTTCAGTCTAACCTTGCCAAAAATAATTGTTTTAAAGAGAATAAAAAGGCTTCTTTAAAAAATAAGCATAAACTATAAACATATTGGTTTTTACTTTAAAAATATAAGTAACTGCTACAAAAATTAAAGTATATTTTATAAAGGAACTTTTATAAATTTTGGTTTCCCACTATAATTAATGATGGGGGTTAAATATAGTAAAGGTGAAATAGAACTTCTTATATTATTACATAAGAGGCATAAACAAAACGATTCTGCCCGTTGGTCTGACTTTGATAGATTTTTCTCAAATGATTATCTTGTTAAGTATAGCTTAGAAAAACTTCAGGAATTTTATCTTAAAAAAGAACAAAGATACTATCTGCATCCAAACAAAGCTATAGAATTAAAAAACATAATTAGAGAATATCACGAAAAAGAATTAAAAGGTCATTTTGAAAATGTCACAAGATTTTTAAATGAACCATAATTTAATAAAGCTTATATACTAATGGTAATATACTAATACAATGGCAAAAATAAAACTAGAGGGATATAAATGCGAGAGATGCGGACATATTTGGGCTCCAAGAGATAATAAGCAAGAACCGATGGTATGTCCTAAATGTAAATCGCCGTACTGGAACATTCCAAGAAAGAAAAAATAAAAATGGCAGACATCACAATAATAATTTTAGCGGTTCTAATTATAGTAGCCTTGATTATAGGTTATTTTATTGGAAAGAAAATTACACAACATAATTGGGAAGATAAATTACCAGAAATAAGAGAAGACGCAATTAAAAAAAGTAGGGCTGTATTAGGCGGACAATTTAGTGAACAGTTAGCTCCATTCTTACCAGACTTTCCTTACAATCCAACGGAAGCAAGATTTATCGGAAAGCCTATAGACTTTTTGGTCTTTAAAGGAATGGATGAAAAGAACATTAATGAAGTTGTATTCGTTGAAGTCAAGAGTGGAAATGCGAGAACAAGTCCTGTAGAGAAAACATTAAAAGATGTTATTCAAAATAAAAAAATAAGTTGGGCTGAATATAGAGTTCCAGAAGAAATAACTAAGAAAAAAGAGATGTAAAGGAAAATGAAAAATTTAAAATTAAGCAAACCCCTTGCAGTAATTGACCTTGAGACTACTGGAATCAATAGGCAAGATGATCGTATAGTTGAGATATGCATAATAAAAATATTCCCAGATGGGAAGGAAGAAACATTAAGTTCGCTTATAAATCCAGAAATTCCAATTCCCGCTACTGCTACAGAAGTTCATGGAATAAAGGATGTTGATGTTGAAGGAAAACCAACCTTTAAAGAATTAGCCCAAAAAATACTTAGTTTTATAGATAATTGTGATTGGTGTGGATTTAATATAATCGGATTTGATTTATATTTTCTTGAATCAGAATTTAAAAGAGCAGGAGTTAGTTATTCAAATGAAGGGAGAAAAGTAGTAGATGTTATGAGGATATATCATAAACTGGAACCAAGAGATTTAAGTTCAGCTCATTTAAAATATTGTGGAAAAGCTTTAGAAAAGGCTCATAGAGCCGACCCAGATGCTAAAGCAACTATTAATATTCTTGATTCTCAGTTAGAAAAACATAATGATTTGCCCTCTAATGTCTCTGAACTTCATGAGTTTTGTAATCCAAAAGACCCTTCATGGATTGATAAAGAAGGAAAGATAATTTGGAATAATGGTGAAGCAATTATAGGTTTTGGGCAACATAAAGGAAAAACTCTTGAATATATGCAAAAAGATGAATTAAGTTATTTACAATGGATTATAGGTAAGGATTTTTCTAATGAAGTTAAAAGTATTGTAAAAGATGCGATAAGTGGAGAGTTTCCTAAAAAATGATAACAACGTTACAATTTTGGATGGGGGTAATCGCAGGAGCATTAATCGGGTTTGGAGTAGGAATCGGGTTTGGAGTAGGAATCGGGTTTGCTCTAAGGTTTAGGAACAGAAAATGAAAATAAAAACCTTTTATAACATAAATCCTTCTGAATGGCTTTTAACGACAAATCCTGATATTGCAATTGCAAAGAAAAAAGCACTCGCAAATCCAAAGTTAGATGAGAAGGATATAGAAGAGTATGTTAGACAATGGGTTCTTAAAGAAATTATTGAAACGTATGGCTATCCAAAAGAATGGTTAGGTGAAAGAATTGTAGTGGAAGAAACTGTTCAAATGGCGACTATGGAAAAACAAGCAGATATTTCTATTAAAAATGAAAGACATAAAACTTTCTTGTTTATAGAAACAAAAAATTCAGCAATTAATAAATTAGAATTTGAAAAAGCAGAGAGACAATTAATGGGATACTTATCTAGTACTCATACAGCCACAGTTGGAATGATAACAAATGGTAAAGTTACAAAGTGTTTAGTTAAAAAAATTGACCCCAACGATTTTGATTATATCGCTGATATTCCAGAATATGATAAAAAAGGATTACGTCAAAAAACTAAACTTATTTTGGAAATAACTCCAGAAATGGCTAAAAATGGAAGAAAAACTGGATTGACCCCGATTACTGAAAAATATGATGATTTACTCTTTAAATGCCATTCTGCAATTAGAGATATAGATGGACTACATGCAGACGAAGCCCTTGATGAATTAAGTAAACTTATTTATGCTAAAATATATGATGAGAGATTAACCGTCGAATCAAAAAAAGGAACTTCTTTTAGATTTCAAATCTATGGAGCGGGAAATACAGAAGAGATTGCATCAAATATAAGAGATTTGTATAATGAAGCAAAAGAGAAAGATTTGCTAATCTATTCTCAAAGAATTCCAAATTATGAAAGATCAAGAGGAGTATTTAAACAACAAATAAGATTAAGTAGTAATGCTCTTGTTAGAGTAGTTGAAATATTACAAGATTATTCATTTCTGGATTCTAAAGGAGATATAAAAGGTAGAGCTTTTCAAAAGGTATTAGGCTCTGCAATAAGAGCAGGGATGGGTCAATATTTTACCCCAGATGAAGTTGTTAAACTTGCGATAGGTATAGTTAAACCATCTGCTAAAGATTTAATATTAGATCCTTTTTGTGGAAGTGGACATTTTTTAACCTCTGCTTTAGAATCTGTTAAAGAAGATTATGAAAAAAAGAAAATATCTGATTATAGTTTTCATCAATTTAAGTTTTTTCATTTACATGGAATAGAAAAGTCAGAACGAATGGTTAGAATAGCTATGTGTGATATGTTACTTCAAGATGACGGACATAGTAACATAAGATGCACAGATGCCCTTCTTAGTTTTGATAATTATCCAGATATAAAAGCTCTTGGTGGAGATGAAAATGAAGATCCACAAGTTTTTAATTTAGTGTTAACAAATCCACCATTTGGCTCCTTAATGGGTGGGGAAATAGGAAATATATTGGGACGCTTTGAGTTAGGTAAAGGTAAAAAGTCATTACCTCTTGAAGTATTGGGTTTAGAAAGATGCTTTCAATTTTTGAGACCTGGAGGTAAACTTGCAATAGTTCTTCAAGATGGAGTTCTAACTGATGTTAATCATAGTCATGTGAGAAATTGGGTGCATCAACAAGGAGAATTAGTTGCAGTTATCAGTCTTCCAGAACATACTTTTACTCCGTATGGGGCTAGTCCTAAAACTAGTATATTATTTTTTAGAAAATATGAAAAAAGAGAAAATCCTAATAAGAAAAAAAATATCAAGCCAGTTTTTTTTGCGAAATTAGAAGATATTGGTTACGATGCTACTGGAAGACCTAAAGGAAAATCAGAGGTAAATGAAATTATAAATAAATTTAATGAAATTAGGGGTTGGTAATATGGAATTTGTGCTTATTGATTTGCAAAAAGTTATCGATTCTGGAAGAATGGACTATGATTTCTTTAGTCCTAATCAAAAAGGAATATTTGATTCTATAAATGTAGATTTTACAAAGAATAAATTAGATAATGTTTGTCTTATGGTTAATACTGGCAAGACCGCTCCAAGAAATTCTTATCCAGAAAATGGGGTGAGAATAATTAAAGTAAAAAATGTAGGGGGAAATGGTATTAAATGGGATGAGAAATTTTATATATCTGAAGAATTTTATGAAAAAGCCAAGAAAAAATCTCGTGTACAAATTGGAGATATTCTTATGCTTTGCGCAGCGCATAATAAGTCTTATATTGGTAGATGCGATATTATTGATTCGTTCCCAGAAGAAGTCCTTAAGGATGATTCGAAGTGTTGTTGTGTTGGAGAGTTAATTATTATAAGATCGAATCCAGAAAAAGTTAATCCAGAATATCTATTCAGTTTTCTAAAACTACCTTTAGTTCAAGAACAAATTATTAGAATGGTAAAGGGTCAATCAGCACATCTTTATCCTAAAGATTTAAAAAAGCTTGATATAATTTTACCTTCTAAACCAGTTCAAGAAGAAATAGCTAAACTGAATAGAAATGCACAGATAGAATTTAAGAATAAAATTAAAGATGCAACTGATACTCTAAGTAAGGTAAAAAAAGAAATCTCAGAACTTATTATAAACGGAAAGAAGAAATAAACTATAGAAAAGATTATTTAAAGAATTCGTTTAAGGGCAGGATGTGACTAAAAGGGCAAGTGATTAGTTAAGGGGCGATGTTGATTTTAGGCTGTGTAAAGTTAATTAATAAGCATATTGTTATGGATAAGTGGTTAGAAAGGTATTTATACAAACAAAGGCATAGATATTTTTAATAAAGGGGGTTGTAATATAAAAAAGATTAGTGATATAATTAAGAGTAAATTTTCTCTTATTAAGAGTTTTATGATTAAAGTTAAGTTAAAATTTCTATTTATTATTATTTTCTTATTAATACTAATCATCATTCCAGGAGCTCTTACGGGAATTGTACAAAATAGAGAAAAATCAGTAAATATAGATACTATAACCTTGCCACATATTTATAATGTGACAAATTATTCAATAGATAATGTTGATATTGTTAAAAGTAAACCTCCTGAAATAATTCTTAATGCTGCTAATGATTATGTTAAATCCTTTGTGGATGAAGAAGATTTTAATGGAAATTTTAGATTAGGCAGATTGATAATTTTTGATGATGAAAATACATTGGAATACATGATGGTATATTATTTACAAATTGAAAAACTTAGAGAAAACGGAAAGAGGATAAGATCTTCGTACAAGATTAATGTAAGATTTGATGAAGATGGTAACATAATAGATGAATCTGAGCCGAGAAACAAGTACAATTCTATAAAAAACGAAGGTGGTGCATAAAATCAAAATTTTTTATAAGGATAAAATTTTAATGGTAATTATATATTTATCTGTAATTTTTTTTCTGTCTGAATTAGTTTATGCATTACCTATAAGTTCGTGTACACCAAGTCATTGTCCAGAAGGATATTATGAAGATGCACCAACTTGCAGTAATGGTAAATGTTATGTAACATGTAGTTACTTTACTGGATGTAGCACAAATTATAGTGTTGTTTATAATACTTCTGAATACTTACCTGATTTAAATATTCCAAGTTTTTCGGGAGCATGGAGAAAAGAATTCCAAATTGGTAATTTTACCCCAAATGATATAAACAAATGCTACAAGTTTAAACAAACAACTCCAAACAATTTTATAAGTAGTAGTAGAATAACTAATTATGAATTTTTAAATTTATTTGATTCTGGTATATCTTTATATTGGACAGATAACTCTAAATCAATTTGGTACAATAATCAAAAATATTATTCCACGGGGGAGAATAGTAATTTTATATGGAGCAGTGATGCCGGAGGAGTATGGGTAGATAGTTGCGGAGATCCTGGAGATAACTTTGATAGTGCAGATTCTTTTATCTACACAAACAATTTATATTGCGCACCAAACCAGCAAGCATGTAATAATTTTAATTCTACATATTGTGATACCGGGTGTTATTATAAACCAACTGAATTAGATTTGGTATTAGAGTCTGATAATCTAAAAAATAATCTTGTTTGCAATAATTTTGGAGATTTTGATAATACAGGAAGCGGAATTGGCGGGGATATAGATTATGTAAATTTTGCCTCTCAAACAGTATATATGTATGTTGAAGCGTATGATGCCGTTGCTAATAATTCATTTACTAATACTTGTGATTATTGGCCACAATGCAGCCCTTCTGATCCTTGTTGTGATTTAAATGGTTATTTTAGACTTAATGGTTATGTTTGTAAGTCAGCTCATAATTCGGTTTGCAGTAGTTTTAATTCGACCAGTTGTGATGGTTATGCTTATGAAGATAGATGTACTGGAACTAGCTCATCTTGTCCAAATAATAATTACCAAATAGACTATGATGATGCATGTAATGAAATAGAGTGTGTAGGGCAAAGTTGTAGCGGATCTACATTTCAACCTGCAAGACAATGTAATAAAGGGACGTGCCAGTTAAATCAAGCTTACAATTGTCCAAATAATTTAAATTGTTTAGATTCTACATCTTGTAAGAAAAACGCTAATTCTGTTTCTGATTGTAGAGCAAATTATACCTTTGATACTCAGTATAGTATTTGTAGAGAAGAAAACATTGGTAATTCAAATGGTTTATTTTATGATAATAATGGTAACCTCATTAGCGGGTTTGGCTTAAATTATACTTATAACGATTTTAACCAAATATTAAAAGTAATAACTATAAATGGAACCTCGGTTGCCGATTATTTATACGACGATTCTGGTAGTAGAATTAAAAAAGTATTATATGGTGGAAATTCCAACACAACCATATACTATATAGATGAGAACTTTATTCAGATAGTTAATTCTTCTGGGGTTTATAATGAAACTTATTATTATGATGAAGAGAATTTAGTCGCTAAGAAAGATTATAATGAGAATAAATTTTATTATCATCCAGATCACTTAGGAAGTACCAGTTTGGTAACAGACGAAAGTGGAAATGAAGTAGAAGTTGTAACTTATGCTCCTTTTGGAGAATCATTAACAACAAACAATGAAAGGTTTTTATATACTGGAAAAGAAAAAGATTCTGAAACGGGATTATATTATTATGGTGCTAGATATTATGATCCTTCCATTGGACATTTTATTCAGCCAGATACTGAAATTACTAATTTATATAATTCACAAGATTTGAATAGATATAGTTATGTTAGGAATAATCCTTACAAATATGTTGATCCAAGCGGTAATGTGCCCATAATTCCATTGGTGATAGCGGCGGTATACTTTACATGGAAGGTATCTAACGCGTATATTACATTGTCTTCGGTCGCCTACGATATAAAACAAGGAGATATTTCTGGAGGAACCGATTATTCTCTAAAACAATCTGCATACGGCTTCTCTGACGCAGCCATAGGACTGGTACCGTTAGTTGGGGAATTTTTCGTTGACTTTCCACAAACAAGGCAAGCTTTATCTATTGGTATTGGAAGATATATCACAGATAGAGAAAAGAGATTTAGTTTCTCCCAATCACTTGTAGAACAATGGCCAGATAGTTTAATAAGTTTAATGGATAATCAAGGAGGTACCGAACAAATTGGTGATTTCTCTTCTTACAATCCATTAAAACCAAATAGAGGAATTTCCTTGCAATCTAAAAATTATAATCAAGTTTTAACTAAATATCACCAAAATATTCAAAGCTCTGCGTCTCGTCAAAGATCTCATTCAAATAGAGTACTGGACGGTTATGATTACTATCTCATAAGTAGAAGTCCTTGCCCAAGTTGCACATATCATTACCTTAGAGAGAATTATAGGAGGAAAAAATGAATTGGAAAGAATTTTTTAAGTTGAATAATGGTCATAAGGTTTTTTCATTCATAATGTTATTATTTCTTTTTTCGTTAAATTATTATCGTCTTGGTTATGATAAAATTGATATTCCGATAATAAAGTTTGGCTATCCAATGGTTATGATAATTGGTGCTTATTTTATGGCATGTGCTACTGGGGAACTAATAAAAAACCTTAAAAAAGTCAAAGAAAAGAGTATAAAAAGGAATGATGAGCAGGTAAATGTACTGGAGTTTATTATAACTAGGTGGCATTTCGCAACAATTCTAATTTTAATAACCGTAATCCCAGCTCTGATTTTCGGAAAAATTTACGGTAACGAATTAATAATTGTATTACCATTTGCAATCGCATTTGTTTATTTTTTGTACTGGATATATTATAAAAATAAATTTAATAGAGGAATAACGGGAAGTAGAATAAAAGAAAAAAGAGGAAAAAATGAAAGGATCTAAACCCATAAAGGTTAAAGTTTATCAAACTGTTTTGTTAATTGTTTTATTTATTTTATTTTTTGTCTTGGTTTACTTAAGGTATAAATTTTCCAAATAAAAAATGTTAACACAAATTAATACAAGGTTGGTGAAAGTAACATGGTAGTTAAAGTATTAGATGGTTATGATTATTATCTCATAAGCAGAAGTCCTTGTCCAACCTGTACTTATCATTACCTTAGAGAGAACTATAGGAGGAAAAAATGAAAGAAAAACCAGATTTTCTGTTTATAGGTTGTGTTGGAATTCCAATTTTAATATCATTGATTGTAAGTTTGGTCTTTTTTAATTTTAGTGACATTACTACATTATTTGTAAGTATTGCTTTCTTATTTGGATTACTTACTTATAAAATTTTAAAAAGAAAAAATAAAAATATAATTGATAGAGATTTGAATTCAAATAAACTAAAACAGAAAATCTACAACTTGGTGCTTTTGATAATCCTAACTATCATAATTATTATACTAATTTGGGGAAAATTAAGTCTTGCAAAATGAAAGAGAACAAAAGAGAAAAAATAATTGGATCTAGACCCGTAAAGGTTAAGGTTTATCAAATTGTATTATTAATTGCTTTATTTATTTTATTTTTATTTTTGGTTTATTTAAGATATAAATTTTCCAGATAAAAAATGTTAACACAAATTAATACAAGGTTGGTGAAAGTAACATGGTAGTTAAAGTATTAGACGGTTATGATTACTATCTCATAAGTAGAAGTCCTTGCCCAAGTTGCACATATCATTACCTTAGAGAGAATTATAGGAGGAAAAAATGAAAAAAGTAAGAACAGAATCCACGATGTTAATTAATTTGTATACTGTAACAGGATTATACCTCGTTCTTGGAATTATTTTAAATATCATTTTCAATGTAAGTATTGTAATATTAGGTGGTATAGGTAGTGTTTTTTTAGGAGTAATTAATTTTTACCTTAAAAATAAAGTTTGGTATTTATGGTTTACTTTAGTTCCAACAAGACCAATTTATGTAAAATTAATAGGGATATTTCTTATTCTTGTAGGGATTTTATTTATTTTTCTTGGAGGTTTGGGCTTAACAATAGAATGAAAGAAAATAAAGAGGAAAAAATGAAAGAAAATCTACAACTTGGTGCTTTTGATAGTCCTAATTATCTTAATTATTATACTAATTTGGGGAAAATTAAGTCTTGCAAGATGAAAAATATAAAAGATGAAAGAAAGATTATTAATAGGTTAATAACATTCGATATGTTAATTGTTTTCATTCTTATAGTTATTTATATCTTATTTAATTTAAAGGGAAGAGAAAGTATTATTATAGGATTGGCGTTTATATCTTGGGGGTCTATTCAATTTTATCTTAAAGATAAAGTGTGGTATTTTTGGTGGACTTTAATTCCAGCAAGACCAATTTATGTAAAATTAATAGGTGTATTTTTAATTTTTTTAGGCATTATTTTTTTAATTGGAGGGTTAATCTCATGAGGGATATAACAAAAATGGTTAACAAGAAAAATTTAATGCTACCTATTGCCATATTTATTTTCATTAATTTCCTACCTCCAATTTTTGCAGCTGATGTTTACAAACCATATCTTCATAATCCAATTGTTCCAGAACATCCAA
>Ga0209542_10002971_pt1 | contig 37074 bp, 41 predicted proteins | sample RifCSPhighO2_01_FD_184028 | JGI IMG/M metagenome (GOLD analysis project Ga0209542, IMG submission 184028) | Soil microbial communities from Rifle, Colorado - Rifle CSP2_plank highO2_0.1 (SPAdes) (version 2) | ecosystem: Environmental > Terrestrial > Deep subsurface > Rock core/Sediment ... | reverse complement strand
ATCGCCTGCGCCAGAGTTAGGATAATTGGTTTGCGTGCCATTGGAATCTACATAAGTATAATCTCCAATAGTAATCAAGCTGTCATCTTGAATCCATCCCTTGCCAGTGTTTACTAAAACCGTTTTCCTTTTTTTATAGGTATTTGCGCCAGTATCAATTGTTCCAAACATAATAAAATCTGGCAGACTATCTTCATTAATATCAACCACACGCCAACCCTGGGTGCTGGTAAAATAATTTGTTTTTGCATTATCATTCACATCAAGAGAGATATATTGCGCCTGAGTAATAGTTAAATCCTGATCCCACCCATGCCCATTATTTATCAAAACCCAAAAAGATGGATTATCAATGCCATTAATTTGGTAATTATTTGCAAAAATAAAATCAACAAGGCCATCTCCATTAATATCTAGTATTTTTGTACTATTACTTAATGCAAGTGGCTCACTGGCTGAAGCAAGATTTGGCTTTGCATATGGTTGAGGCATTGTTGCATCCCACTTTAAATCTTCGCCATCGTTATATAAAACTGCAAAACTTGGATAATTTATGCCGTTTTGTTGATAATTTGAAGCATTAATATAGTCAATCAATCCATCGCCATTTAAATCAATAAAATGATTTTGTGAACCATAGGAACCTGAGTATACATATATTGGACTTCCGGCTTGAGTGTAGGGTATATCTGTTGTTATATTAGTATTTTGCACCCAGGCTGTACCAGTATTTAGCAATACTACAGCGTGTTGTTTATCTTTTGCGCCATTAATCTCAACCCAAAATTTAATTAAGTCATCTTTACCATCTCCATTCCAATCGCCAACATCAATTGAGTTTGAAAAAGTAAAATATTCGTTAACGGTATTTCCCAAACTATTAACAAAAGAGTACATCGGCTGAAGGTAAGAATTGTCCACCACCCATCCTGACCCATTATTTTTTAAAACCCAAAAGACTGGCCGATCAACCCCATCTTTTATAATGATGCTGGATTTTACAATATCTTTTAATCCATCACCATTAATGTCTATAATCTTAACTGCGTTGTCAGCAAATGAAAATGGCACAGATGCTCCATCTTCAACAACCATTGGATAATTTATAGAAGGCGTATTTACTAAACCAACATCTCCTTTAGTATAAGCAAAATTAAAAGATGGTAATGTAGTAGTAACACCAAACCCATCCGTTCCGCTTTCAATAATTTTTTCAAGCATAGAGCGCTTGCCATTATCCCCTATTTTGTAAATCAAATCATATTTTCTACTTAATGTACCAAAGACATATGTTTCTATGGACTTAATGCGCTCATTAATTTTTTGAGTAAAACCAGTACTATTTTTTGTATAAGAATCTGGTCTAAATTCTTTTTTAAATTCAACTGAAAAAATTCCTGCCTCTGCCCCACTACCAGTATAGACTATCTTATCGGGATATAAAAAATTATCAGCAACATTTTTTGTATAAAAATATTTTATTGAGTTGCCGTTGGTATCTACAACCTCATCTAAATACCACGCATAAATTTTATCTGTGTTTGAAAAATCATAAATTTTTGAAGAATCAAAGCGTCCAAACTTATATAAAGTGCCTTTCTTGTCGGTAATAATCCATACGCCATCAATTAGCTTGTATTTTAAAAATGAACCATTTTCTATTTTTGCCACATAATCTTCGGAAGATATATTTACAAGTTCTCCTGATAAAGAAGATCTAAAATCTTTATAATCATATAGCTTATTGACGCCATGTTTATTTATTCTTTCTATTTTAGGAATATTAGCCTCAAAACCATAACCAAAAATACCGTCCTGAGCGGCACTTTGACTATTGTAGTGTAATTTTAAATCGGGCTGCATACCATTGCGCCCAAGGGGTACTGTAATTGGATAGCTATATATCAAAGCGCCGGTTGCGGGATCAGGTTCTGGAATAGACTGTTTTATTGTACTAAATGAATCTGAAACTTCAGATGAAGACGACGAACTAGTTGTGCTAGCACCCATGGACGAAGATGTAGAATTTTTATTGTAAGAAGTACTGGTTGGGTCGGTTTTGTCGCCAGGAATAGTTGAATCAACGGGACTTGGACTAGAAGCATCTGAAAAAACCGCAACATCAGACGAAGTATCCGAAGGCACCGGGTCAACTGTTGGAAAAATGTCTGATGAAACCAAAATTTCGGTTGAAGCTTCTGTAGTTTCAAAAGCAGGAGTACTATCTAAAACCTCAGCAAACACTGGAGCCAAGGGAGTTATAAAAAATACAAAAACTAAAAACAACACTACTGTTTTTTGTAGTGCCTTAATTGTTTTTTTGAATGATTTATAAGCCATACCCATTAAATTACCTTTAATAAATTCAGCCTACACTGAAAAAATAGAGAGTCAAGGTCTTATGAGTTTAAAATCTTTTTGGAATAACCTCTTTGAAATTTCGTAAATCCCATACACTATAAAGGGAGCTGCAAAAATATCAATAGAATAATGCATTTTTGCCAACACCATACTTACCCCAAAAATGATTGAAATGACAATAAATAAATTCCTATACAATATCTCTTTCCAAAAAATCAAGGCAAACAGAAAAGAAGCTCCTACATGGCCCGAAAAGAAAAAGTCATTTTTAGAATTATACAAAAAATCATAAATACTAAAGCCAATACTATTAGCATTTAATGTTATTTGGTGCAGATTGGTTCCCAGATGAGTTAAGCTTATAAAAAAAGATCTTACTATAATAAATAACGCCAAAGTTTTTATTGCAAATAAAATATATTTAGGATTTGTAAAAAGAAAAAATATTACAATCAAAGTTGAGATAATTGCACCCTCAACTATGAAAAAATCTAAATTAACTATTGGTAGATTATCCAATAATAAATCCCCCACATGAGTGCCATTAACTCGGTTGTCAACATAATCATACGCATAGCGCTGGACTATTAATGCTAAACCAAAAATTAAAATTCCTTGTAATAACAATGAAAAATTATCTTTTACCCAAAAATTCTTATGTTGTATATAGACATTATAAAGTAACCCTTTAAGCATGTTTTTAAATCAATTTGTGCCATAAATACCACGATCGTAGTATTTATGGCACAAATTGATTTTAAATTAAAATAATTTGATTTTTTAATGATTGGCTTTGAATAAGTTTTCTATAAGAACAATACTGGCAAGATTTGGCCGATTCGGGAATATCGTCCGAATCAAGGCATTTTTTAATCTCTAAAATAACGGGCTCAATCCATGAGGTATCGCCCGGGTAAGAAATAATAGATGTTTCAAATTCAAGTTTTCCATGAAATCCCGGAAGATTTTTATTTCCATTAGCGAATAAAAAATATCCTGTTTTAGAAACCGAAAAACCCATTTGCAAAAAAATCCACTGATATATTTCCATTTGCTTTTTATACTCCTCTTTATATTTACTATCTAAAGAAATTGGGTAATCGGTGCTCGTAGATTTATAATCCACGATATGAAGTTCGTTTGTTTTGTTATTAATCCAAATATCATCAATAATTCCGCAAATATTTAAATTTGTTTTTTTATGTAAAAAAGATGCCCCAACTTTCATATTATGATCATCTCGCCAAATATGAAAACTGGGGTGCGAAAAAGGCACCGCATCTATTTTGTAAAGCTGCATAAGTCTATGAGGTTCTTTTTTTTCTCGCAAAAGATCAAATTCGTTTTTAAGTAAATTATCTACGGCGCTATTTAAAGACCACCCTGGCATATCGGGCCTTGTAATGCCAAGTTTTCTATCAAGCCAAAAACACTGGGGACACTCTAAAAAAAATGCGATCTTTGACCTACTTACATTAAAGGGTTCTTTAATATCTGATTTATATAAATTTGATCTCATCTTCATCTTATTTAAACTTAATCCATTCGTTATTTTGAGTGAAGTTTTTCCAATACTGACTTGCTTTGGGTTTCATGTTTCCATAATACTTACTGCCAAAAAGTTTCTTATTATAAGGGTGCTCGGCTTCTGAAGAAAGCGGAGTAAATGACATTTGAGCAATAGGCATTTTATAGTAAAGTTTTATAGGAAGCGTTGAAACATTGTGAAGCTCTAAAGTCATTTTTAATCTATTGCCTGGGTCAAGGTACCCAGCAGTAGCATGAATAATCAAACCCATTCTACCAATGGAAGATTTCCCCTCAAGCCGCCCCACCATGTCATTAGCAACACCAATAATTTCGTAAGTCATTCCAAGTGCAAATTCACCAGGATGGATAATAAATTGTTTTTTATTATCAATAATAACTTTATCCATTAAGTCCTCCATGGGATTTTTCGGGTCAATACAAACACCTCTGTGAGTTCTGAATACTAAAAAATCTGCCCCCAAATGCAAATCAATTGATGCGGGTTGTATAGATTTTGGGAAAAGAGGATCAATAGTAATTCTCCCCTCTTTTATTGATTTTTTTATATCTTTGTCGGATAAAATCATTTTTTTAATTCAAGATAATTTATTCTGTTGTTACTCCGTCAAACTTATCATTTACATCAGCCATTGCATCTTTTTTAGTAAGATGAACCGTATCTTTTAAATGTTCTGGGCCAGAATAAATAGTATAAAGTTTCATTTGCCCATCTCCATTATTAATTACATTATGGGTTGCTCCCGCAGGAACCACAATGGCAAAATCATCTTCAACTTCATACGCAACCCCATCTAAAATGGCTTGGCCCTTGCCATGCTCAATCCTAATAAATTGGTCAACTTGATGTACTTCCTGGCCTATATCTTCGTTTGGGTTTAAGCTCATAAAAACTAACTGACTATTTTTACCAGTATAAATTACTTTACGAAAATTATTATTTTCTACTGTCTCTTTTTCAATATTTGATATATATCCTTTCATGATAAAATTTTAAATTTAAAATTAATTGATTGTATTTTAACAAAAATAGAATAAAAAGTAAAAGCCCATTTTATTAAAATGGGCTTTTACGATTGTGATTAAACCTAACAACACTTACACACCCCAGACTTTTCGACAAGTTTCATAACACCTACTGCGATAATAATTATTGGCCAGGCAATCATCACAAATCCAGAACTTATAACATCTAGTGCTTGTAGTAAGAATGCTAAACCAAACAAAATTACTAATACTGGTATTGTTTTATGATGAGTGCAATTGCACTTATTTTGCATAGTATCCATATTAAATAATTTAAAATTCAAAATAATAAATTTAAAAAAGTTTTAGATTTAGTGCTTTTAAATTGTTTTTAAATTTTGAATTTATAATTTTAGATTAAAAATATTAATTTCTAATAATTCTACATCCACACCGCCAAAATAGATCCCATAATCAATAAAGAAAGCAAATAGTATCCATTCGTCAAAAGCCATAATTTCCATGATTTACCTTCCCATAGTACAAAACTTAGCGTAACTGGCGCTACAAAACCAAGCCAACTCCAAAAACCCGCCACCATACCTATTTTAATACCACTCATATTAAAATAAGCACTTGCAAAAAATAGGAATTTAGCTAATACAAGCGCCATTACTAAAGAACTAAAAAATGCTAATAGATAAGTTTTCCAGCCTTCTTTTTGCATTTTTATTCTACCAGCTTCCATTTGTTCTTTGCTCCACCCCATCATATCTGTCCATGTTTTTCCAAATAATGGACCGTACCACATAAAACCCAGTGCCATATTAACTACTGCACAAACTAATATAGCTAAAAAATTTACTTGTACTTGAAACATAATTTTTAGATTGTATTATATTTTATTATTTAATTTGTCGACCTCTAACTACTCTGTATTTTAAAATTATACCTTGGATTATTATAACACAAAAGCCACTTCTATATAGAAGCGGCTTTTGTTATACCTATTAGACCTACTGATTAAAGGTTTCCGTTATGAAATTTTCAGATTTTAGAGCAGGGTTTTGGAAAAGTTTTGAGACATATCCTGTGGATATGTTGAGAAATTTTTACAAAATCCTGGTTAAAATATGGAAATTGCAATAGGAAAATCTTTAATCAGTAGGTCTATTGACTAAAAGTTATTAAACTCTTGTTACATTCTTTGCGCTAGGGCCTTTGTCGCCCTCAACTACATCGAAGCTAACAGCATCTCCAACTTTTAATTCAGTGTATGATACGCCATTCAAATCGTTAGAGTGGAAAAAAAGATCTTTTGTTTCCCCTTCACGAGCAATGAATCCATATCCTTTGTCGGTAATTGTTTTAATTGTACCTGTCATGAAAATATTTTTACTATTATTTTTATTTTTACCCGATTACACAAAATCTAAAAGATTTTATTTAACTAGGAACTCTCTAGAAACCCGACCCCGTCTCTTTATAAGTATATTAAGTATAGCATTTAAGTTGCTAGAAGTCAAATGCCAATCCCTTTGTGGATTTAATCCATTTTTTTTCTTTTTAATAAATATGTGAGAATAGGCGGCGTTAAAAGAGTGGTTATAATAACCATAATAACAATGGCGGAAAAAACTTGATCAGAAATAACATTTAAACTCTTGCCTGTCATGGCAAAAATTAAACCAACTTCCCCGCGAGGTATCATGCCAAACCCAACCACTGCTTTATTAACTTTTCCCGCAACAAGCCCTGAAACAATTTTGCCAATAAAAGCTGCAACAGTAATACCTAAAGCAACTAAAAGAACTGGCAGATTTGCCAGAGTGCTTAAACTAACCCCCATACCGGTCACTACGAAAAAAATCGGCACCAAAAATAATCCCAAAGGTTCAATTAAATCTTCGATATGGCGATCGGCATGAGGTTCTAAAATTCCCAATATTTTTTTGCGAGTTACCTCGTCAGAATTTTTAACATTTTCTTTTAAATCTTTAACAATATTAGCATCTTTAAAATAACGAAAATGCACCGGATCTAAAACTAATCCGGCGGCAAAAGCACCTATAATAGGAGCTAAACCGATTTTCTGAGCCAAAAAAGCAAATATCAATCCGAAAGAAATAGCTAAGGTAAATTTCATTCCGGTACCAGTATTAATTTTAGCAAAAAGTTTGCCTAAACGCGGCGCGGCAATTTGGCCAATAATAATTGATCCCACCAAAAATAATATCGCTTTGGCGGTAATCAATGTAATTAATCCAATACCAACCGAACCAACGGTAACAATAGCTGATACTACTGCTAAAATAATAAGTCCCAGAACATCGTCTATTACTGCTGCACCTAAAACAATCTGAGCTTCTCTAGTTTGAAGTTTATTTAAATCGCGAAAAACACGCGCCGTAATTCCTACAGAAGTGGCAGTTAAAGTTGCTCCAATAAAGAGATAAGCACTAAAATTAAGTCCTGGCATTAACCACGGACCGACCAAATATGTTCCTAAAATAAAAGGGGCAATAACACCAACGGAAGCGACCAAAAAAGCCCTAAAACCGACCGCTTTCATTTTTTGAATGTTTGATTCTAGGCCAATTTGAAAAAGCAAAATCACCACACCTAATTCCGCCAAAAAAATAATGATTGGATTTTCTTTAATCGGTTCAAAAAAGTTTATACCCAATAGCACCATATTTCCTAAAATTACACCGATTAACAATTCTCCTAAAACAGCTGGCTGACCAACGCGTTCAATTAAACTAGAAAGTTTAGCCATCATTAAAATAATGGCTATAAATAAAAAAGTGGTGGCATAATTGTGAACACCCTCGCCTTCTGAAGCAAAGGCTACAGGACTAATAACAGTTATGGCCAACATTAAAAGAAGTAGAAATTTTAAAAAAGATATTTTCATAAGGCATTTGGGAATTCAAGGTTATTATATTATCCACGAATAACTAAGTATGCAATATAACCAATATAAATGACTACAAAACAAAATCCTTGCCATCGCTCAATAATATGTCTTTTCCCAACAAATAAAACTGCAAACAAAAGTAATGTGGCAATGACAGTCATAAATACATCGCTCATGAGGATTTGAGGAAAAGGCAATGGTCGTACTACAGCGCTCAATCCTAAAATCCAAAAAATATTAAAAATGTTTGAGCCAACAATATTGCCTACTGCAATATCAACATTTTTCTTATAGGCAGCCACTGCCGAAGTAGCAAGCTCTGGCAGAGAGGTACCCACAGCTACAATAGTTAAGCCGATTAACGCTTGACTTACTCCAAGATTGGTTGCAATCATTACCGAACCATCAACAATCCATTTGCCACCAATAACTAACCCCAATAGACCGCCGCCAATCATCAAATATGAACGCCATAACGAATACACACGCGGCGTTGCATCGGTTTGCTTTGTCAGATCTTCATTGGGACTGGTAGGATCGGCTTTACTGATACCAAATACATAATAAAGAAAAATAACAAAGAAAGAGATTAAAATAAGACCGTCAATTCTAGTTAATCCTGACCATAAGTCATTATCAATAAAAGCATCGTTGACCATAAACGCAACTACTATTGCCGCTAAAAGACTAAAGGGAATTTCTTTCCACACTGTTCCTCTTTTGACTGCTAAAGGATAAATAATGGCAGAAATTCCTAAAATAAGTAAGATATTAGCGATATTGCTTCCCAATATATTACCGATTGCAATATCAGTATTACCTTGAATACTAGCAAAAATATTGACAATTAATTCGGGGGTTGAGGTACCAAACGCAACAATGGTAAGCCCAATCATAAGCGTAGAAATACCAAGTCGTTTCCCTAAAGATGAGGCGCCATCAACTAATAAATCCGCGCCTTTAATAAGCAATATAAAACCAACAAAAAACAAAATATAAGTGATAATCATACTAATTAAAAAATTTCAATTAATTGAAATAGGAATTTATATTAGCTTTTTTATTATTTTTTTTCAATGCTGCAATTTAGATTTTATAAATAACATCTTTTCTTTCAACTACTATTTCCCACCCAACAGATTTTGCATGATTATAAAGTTTTTTATTAGGATTAAAACAGATTGGCCTTTGGACTAATTTCAAAAATTTAATATCGCTTTCTGTATCTCCAACACCAATTGAACCCTTTAAAGTTAAACCCTCTTTTTCTACGGCCCGTTGCAAAATTTTCGCCTTATCCGATACAAGATCCAAATATAAAGTTTTTCCAGTAAATTTTCCATTTTTGCCAACTTCATAAACTCTGCCATATACTTTATCAAAACCTAAATTACTGCAAAAATCATCAACAAGCTCTTTGGGAGAATTAGAAATAGCCAGCATAAAATAATTTTTCTTTTTCAAATCCTTGACGATTTGCCTAGTATAACGATAAACCCTGCTTTTGTGAAAAGCAATCACATTTTTAGACGCCTTAACAAAATCAACATACTTAATATTTTTCATATTTTGCTCAAAGGCATTTATCACCTCACCAATATACTTTTCATAAGAACCTTTACGATTAAGCCAATTATTATAGGATTTAGTATAAATATCTCTTACCTTTAATGGAAATACGCCCTCGTAAACAAGAGATTCTGTAACTTCTATTAATAAGCTTGATCTAAAAATTGTTCCATCAATATCAAAAATAGCTACTTTTTTCTTCATGGGATTTAAAAATGTTATTTAATTTTTTTATTAAAATAAAAATTACTTATTTTTAATAATACCACAAAAAAGAATCTTGAAATTAAAAATCACTCTTGCAAATAACCTTAAATAATAATATTATGTGGTTAAGTATTCCCCGGTAGCTCTCCGCCTCCGCCAGTTGGCGGATGGCGGAGGTAGAGCAATTTACATTATGTATTTTGTATATTCAATTTTTAACAAGAAACATAATAAAATTTATATAGGACAAACAATAAACCTTAAAGAGCGGCTGAGATTACATAATGAAAAGGGATTCTCAAAGTCTTATACTTCAAGGTTCGACGGTGAGTGGGTATTAATATATTCTGAAGAAACAGAAAATAGAGCCGCATCTTTGAAGCGAGAAAAACAGTTAAAGAGTTTTCAAGGTAGACAATTTATTAAAAAATATATTCCCCGGTAGCTCAGCGGTAGAGCGATTCCCTGTTAAGGAATGGGTCGTAGGTTCGAATCCTACCCGGGGAGCCAAGTTGAACGAACAGAGTCAAAAGACTCTGTTTTTTCATTATTCTCTCCGTAAATCGCAGGTTCGAAGTTGCTATTTTTCAGTTTTGACTCCACGATGCACTTTTTTAAAGCAAGGTATGAGTTTTGTTCGTAAATTTCCACTTTTTTGCCTTTTAAAGTTAGGTTCGAACAAATTTCTGTGAGAGCCTCATCTTTATCTTTAAACACTCCATTTCTGAAAATTTCTGCCACTCCTACGGCAAAATTAAAGATTTTCTTTGCCTCATCTATCATCTCTGTTGGAGATCCTCCAGCTCGAGATAATGATTGCTCAGCCTTTTTAATATCCGCTGAGGCACTCGACTCAAGCCTTAAAAACGCTTCCTCATCACTTATAAGCCCTCTGGAGCCCATCTTTACAAGATTGTCGTAGTCTTTCTTTTTCTGCTCCAATTCTCTCTCCTTGGAAATTCTTACCTCCAATTCATTTTGTTTTTCATTTTCGATAATTTCAGTAAAGTTTTTAAGACACCACTCTTTCAATGCAGTTGAAATTTTAATGTTTTTTGCAAAATAATCTGCTACATATTCATCGATTTTTATTTCTTGCAGCGCACCCTCTTTGCAATTCGGATCCTTGCCTTTTATACAATGGTAAAAAATATAGTATAGGTATTTTGGATTTTCCATTTTTTCGATTTTCACTTTACATTTCGGACAAGCTGTTTTGTTGGGATAGGAAAACTTAAATTTACATTCCGAACATATCAGTTGATGTTTCTGTTCCGCCGTAACCGAACCACCACAAGATCCACACTTCATAAATCTTTTATAGGGAAATGATTCAAGATACTTGGTCGGACACGGTTTTCCTTTTTTACCTAAAATTCTCTGGACTTGCCAGTATTGTCCTTCCGTAATCAATCTATTCAGAGACTCGTGTGCTTCGTATCTTTTCTTTTCCTCATTTTCATCGTTTCTGTAAAAGAATCCGGCATAAAATGGGTCTGTTAGCAAGTTATACATCGCAGACTCATTAAGAGGTTTTCCGCCCTCTTTATTGCGTTGGATTGTCCTTAAGCATACATTTTTATCCGCATACTCTTTAATTTTTCTGACCGAATATCTTGCTGTTAAAAATTCCTCAAAAACTTTCTTTATCAAGGGTTGGCGATCCGTGTCGTTCTTCCATTTTTTATCGCCCTTTCTACCCGATTCATCATTCATATAACCCACCTTTGATAGACACGGGGGATAGCCCATTTCGTATTTCCTCCTCAATCCTCTTTTCACATCAAGACTTTTATTGTCGTTTTCCATTTTTGCCTGACTCGTAAGCAAATTAAAAAAGAATTTATCAGAGGGAGTATTTCTGAATACCTGCTGCGCCGTTATTATCTGCTTAAGCTTTCCTTTGTCAAATAAAGATATCAGCCGAGCTGCATCAATGGCATTTCTCGATAATCTGTTTGGATGCCATGCAATAATTCCCTGAACCCTTCCTGCTTCTATATCTTTTATCATTGATTCAAAAACAGGCCGAGCATATTCTGTTTTTGCTGAAAAAGATTCCTTGCGTATAGCATCATCCGGCACAATCACACCGTTACTTGATGCAATTTTCTTGTCTTCATTTATCTGAGAATCGATTGAAAGGACTTGCCTATCTTCTTCCTCGCTTGATTTTCTCGCATAAAGAGTGTGATTGATTTTATTTTTTTGTTTTTCCATTGTATTTTATTGACTCCTTATACCTACATTATGCCGCGCTAATGAAGGAAGTCCATACGATTCTTTTTGAAAATTTCCAAAGTCCTTGAGAGCTTTTTAGGTTTGGCGTTCCTTTTCGTTCTGGCCATGATAATGCTGAGCAATTTGATGAGCTTGGTTGTCTTTGTTCTAATACTACACGTAACAGGAAGTTATGTTAACTATCACTCACAATTTTGTTTTCTATGCTCCTCACAGTCGCCCGCAAAGCTAATCTGGTCAATCTTAAAAGCGAGGAGCCAAATTCATCTGCTTCATCATCAGACAATTTTACTCCGTAATCTTTTTCCATTATTTTTTTGAATCCTTCGATCGTTTTCTTTTTAAGTTCCAAGGGAAAATAAAAAGTCCGCTCTTTGCCGGGCAGGTCGGTTGCTACCCACCCGATAAAGAATGGACTTATGCAACCGACTTGGACTAACAAAAAACCTCTAAACTTCTAATAACCAAAAAATGATTATCAAAAATTTAGAGGCTCTACACCCTATCCGACTTTTAAAGACACCTTGAAATAAGAACCATAATGTTGTCTTATAGGTTCTTGCTGAGCTGGAGGTTATTCTACCTCGAATTCATACGTTTGTTATTACACCGTAGTTTGAGTAGGGATCGTAGTGTATTTCGCGATCGCTATACAACACAACTTCCAAGGATTTTTTAAATAATTTTTCTATGTTCTGACTATGGGTTAATTATAGTTTTTCATTATTTAATTTCAAGATATCTGCTGTGGATAACTTTTATTTAATTCAATAGCAAATAAAATAGCTTCTTTTTTCTTGGCTTTTTCGGTAAAAAGAAATTCATTTTTAGGCGTAATTCCAAGTCTCACTAAATCGAGCCTGTCCGCATCCCAACAGGTTTGTATTGTTACATCATTGCTCTTAGTATTAGGTTGAGAATGAAATTCGCATGAAAAAATTAGCTGGTCCAATTGTTTTTTAGAGATACTTAAAAGTTTTTTATCGTGTAGTTCTTTTGCAAAATTAGCGGATCTTTTTCCGTGTTCTGGGTCATCGTATTCATCCTCTCTTTTTGAATCATGCAAATAGGCAAATAAACTTATAATCTGCCCATCCGCTCCTGTATGACTGGCTAAATAATTACCTATCTTTTCTACATGTTGCCAGTGTTTTAGGCCATGATCTCCGTTTAGACCCAACTTAAATTGATCTTTTATGATTTTAATTAAATTCTCCATCCATCACTATAAACCCTTTTCATGAATACAAAAATCATATTGGTTTTTATTTGCTCGTTCCCACCAATTTTTTGCTGGTTCATAGGGGCGAGGATTTGGGCAATTACAAAAAGGGGTAGATACGAACTTATTAAAGTTAATGGCTCCCGTGATTGGGATGTTTGTGGTAGTTGGTTTGGAATTACACTGGTCTATACATTCGTTGTGCTGGTCTTGTGTTAGTTCTGGCACAGTATCCGCGTGCTTTTGCACCCAAGAACAATCATGCTTTATTTTTGCCGGTCGTAATTGAAACCAATAAAAATATCCTCCGATTATAAAAATAAGGATGAGGACAATTGAAAACCCAAACCAATTATGACTGAACCATTTTTTTACTTGTATTCTGTTCATGGGTTATTGGGTTACAGGTGCAGGAAATTGACCCGTCTTTGTAGTGGTTAGAAATCCTGATTTGTCGCACGTTATTGAATATGTGTGCTGGCCATAGGTTCCCATTGAGTATACCTGTCTGGAATTTCCATCTTTATCGGTCATCCAGTAGTCCTGCTCGCGCACCTTGTTGCCGTTTTCATCAAAAATAAGCAAGGTGCATTTATCAAATTTTTCTTTTATGACCACCACCAAATCTCGATCATAGGAATTTGTTAAAATTGGTTCGAATGCAAATGCCGGCACCGGAGCCGGGACTGGTGTTATAACTGGCGTGGTATTTTGCACTATCTGCTGGGTATTTTGTTGGATCTGTTGAATAACCTGATTTTGCTGCTGAATCACTGTCTGTTGTGCCTTTAAAGCCTCTAATTGCTTTTGTAAGAGGGTGATCTGGGACTGAATGGTAGAAACTACGTCATTCATTGTTTTCTGCGATTCCGAGGCCGGCGGGTTCGTGCCAGTTTCGTTCGTGGTCTGCACATTGCTTTCTTGCAATTGGTTGGCCAAATCGTCATTGATGGCAGTCCTCGTTAAAATGCCAACATATCCAGTTTGATTTATGCTTTGGCTTGCCTGATATTTTTTGACTGCGTTAAGGGTTAAAGAATAAAAGTTTCCGGTAGCCGGGCCCGTTAAAAAACTTTTACTAATTAAAAATTCCTGTAATTCTTTAACATTTCCATTGTTGTGAAGTCCGTAATAAAGATTAGTGTCAATGGACGCAAAAGTAAGCATTGGCGCAAACAACAAAACTAACGATATGATGAGTTTTTTCATAATTTTTACCGGCTATATCCGTGGTATGTTTTTTGTAACAAAAAGCCCACCACAGGTAGTAGCCGAAGCTACTCATACCGGTTTCCCGATATGGCGTATGAAGCGACCCCGTGATGGGTTCTCTGGGCTTCATACGACTTTTGACCATATCTCCAGAAAATCTGGAGGGTTAGGTCTTAATTATTAAATTGTAAATCCATTATGCCACAACCAAACAAAAAAGCCATATTTTTATGACTATCAAGTGTGCCATTCTGTGCCATTTTAGCTTTAACCGGTGTTCTGTTTTAATTTAAGCACAAAATTCGTCCCGTTTTGCCCCATTTCTTCCACTAAAAGTGCCGAATTATGCCGAATCTCCTTTTCTAACAAATTAGCCTTAAAAAGTGTCTGATTCTGTCGGATTTTGCTCTATATTAGAGCCACGAAATCTATATAGGTGAGTATTGTTTTCCATATGTCAAAAACAATTAAAATTTAAAACCGAAAAGAGGCTTTTCTTGTGATACTCTTGCGATTATTTCATCGTCTCTGAATTTAAACTTATCAGGAATATCGCTTTTTATAACACTAATTATATATTGAATGTCGTATCTATTACATAGATTTGCTATCTCTTCAAAAAAGTTTATCTTAGGATCATTTCCCCAACTCTCCACTAGACCATCATGATAAGCAAATTTAATAAATCTTTCCTTGGCATATGTAGCTAATATAGCTAATACAAAAGAGGCGCACTGAATCTTTGTCGCCGTGTATCCCTCTCCCTGTCCGGTTAGCTTATCTATATCTTTATTATCAAGTGTAGTTGTCTCAAAATGCGGATTGCCTTCTTTATTAGGTTTTACGACCAATAATGCCGTATAGCCCATGGTCTTTTTAAATATATCTTTGAACAAATTCTTGATTGAATCAAACACATCATTTCCTTCGTCGATGACTTTTTTTATTTTTAAAGCAAGTTCCTTGGAATCAATTTTTAATAACTCTATTTTCTTTTCATAGTTCTCTGCGGTTCCTAAAGAATCCAATTTTGCTTTATATTTATTTATTTCTTCATCTAATTTTATTATCTCCCCTTGAAATGATTTATATTTTGAGAATGTATCAGTATTCCGCAAAAATGATAACATGCTCTCCTTTTCTTTATTAAATTTTTCTAATTTGCTCTCAATATCTTTTACATATTCAAGGCTAACCTCAAGATCTTCTCTTAGATAACTCGCCCTTTCATTCGATATACTGATATTAAAATCTATAAGATCCTGATAGCTCTTTTTTAATTTGTCAGGAAAGTATATCTCTGTTTGCGCAAATATTTCTTCAACTTCTTTAATGTCAAAACTAACATTATTATCTAGCGACTCTTTTATTTTATTTATTTCATAGTCGAGCCTATATCTTTCTGAATTTAACTCACTAATTTTAATTTCTATATCGTTAACTAATTCTTTGCTAAGTTTTTTCTCTCTTAAATAAAAATCAAATTTATCGGCTTGTTCAATTATGCTTTTCTTTTCGTTCTCTTTTTCATTAATCGCCTCCTTTAGATTATAAGAATCTCTAGTATTAATTTTTTTATTCCCCAAAATAATATTCAACATCTTTCTGTAGCTGTTAATCTGATCATAGACAAGATATTTGTTGATAACATCCTCCTCTTTATATCCCAATAAAGCAAATAAATATGGTTTCCAATTAATGTCGAGGCCTTGAAACTGACTCATTTCAAATACATCTTCGTAGCCATATTGATCCCTCAATGCATATGGTAAAAAATGTCTATATGAGTAATTTTTAAGGATACTAAAATTTAAATATTTATCTAATATATCTTGTGAATCCATACCATTCCTTGCGTATAATTTAGTATCTTCATGGTCCCACAATTCTAACGAAGAGAAATCTTGATCTTTAGTATCATGCTTCTTGAAAGATATGCGAGTTGGATTATTTACAGATCTTTTGATGGTTAAAAAATGATTTTCTCCTAATTCAATTTCTATATAAAAAGTCCAGCCGACAAACTGCTCTTTATGTCTTGATAAAAAATGTTCTTGCGTTACCTTTTTCAATAAAAGAAAATCAATAAGATAAACTAGTGATGATTTCCCTAAATTATGTTCATTCTTTTCTCCGTTCTTGTTCTCAATATCTCCATATATCACATTAAATCCACGATTAAATCTAATCGGTGTCATTAATTCATTATTTGAATATATTTTGCTAATTCTCATTTTTATATTCAATTATGTCCTTTTTTTCGTAGTATGTAATTTTATCCATAAGAAATAAAAAACTCAGTGCTGGCAAAAAAATATTCTTAGCAATAATTCCTTTTTTCTGTATTACTTTATTTAGTAATTCTGAATAAGTAATGCTATTGCTTACTTTAAAAATCTTAAGAAGTTCAGAAACTACTGCAATCAGGGAAATATTTAGATCTGTATATTTTGTCGGTTTTAACATTTTATTTAGGATTATTACCTAAATCACAATTAAAATACATATTATGTAATAATATTAATAACTTGCTATCGTCAAGATTTTCTCTATTTTCATAGGTTATTACCTCGTCGAAAATGAAGCCGAATAAAGATGCCATACCGTTAAATTCATCAGTATTATTAGAATATATTTTTTGAAATATTTCAGTGATAGCAAAATATTTTTTCTTAAAATTAACATTAATGGGATTTTTGAGAAAATCCTCGATTTTTTTATCGTATTTTAAACTAGGGCGAATCTCACTATTAAAAAGTAGCTCATTAACATTGTTTAAATTATTTTTTTTATCTATAAATCCGTCTTGCCTTCTGACTAATTTATACTGTTGTTGTGACCCTACCTTACCTTTAAAGCCTTTTTCCGAAAGATAATTAAATAATATATCAATAATAATTGAAATGTCCTTATCTAATAAATCAATCGGATTTATTTTAATAACAGTGTCTAGTTCTCTATCGAGATATTCTATAATTTTTTCTATATGAGGCGTAGGTAATGAATCAATTTTTTGAAACACATCCCTGATATCCCAAACATTGCATTTTTTAAATTTCGAAGTGAAAATTTTCTTGTATTTTTGTTTATATCCTATAATTAGGATAGTAATTTCGTCGTATTCCTCATATCTTTTATGTTTATCAGATATATCGAGTGTTTCCTGTATTTTTTTTGAAGTATTACTTGATGTGATCTGAACGCATATTCTTTCAGAAGCATCTCCTAGATCTATGCCAGCATAATTTTTTTCTTTATTATTTAAATTAATAAAATTATAACCAAAAATTATATTCAGTAAATCTTTAAAAAAAGATTCGCTGGATTTACTATCATCATTTAAAGACAATTGATTTTTACTCTTTACAATGGAAGCAAGTATAGTTAAATGCTTAAAAATCTTGTCTAAATAAGGATTTCTTTTATAAATCATATATATATATTTTGTTATTATAAACTTAATCTAATAATAATTCTACTACCAAATATCCACATTTTTTATCTATGGGTTTTCTATCCTTGAATTTATAGCAGTTCTAAGCTCGTGCAACATCCAGAGCAGGTCTTTGAACACAACGAAAACGCCCTATTCGGGCGTTTTCGTTTTACGATTTTTACGCTATAACTATAAATGTATATTTTTGTGATTTAATGTAAGATTTTTCCTTGGTAATCGTCATCGTTTGCATAACCTAAAATAATAAAATGTTATTATTTTAGGTTTAAAAGGTCGAGAATAAAGGTCGAACATAATATTAATCTTAATTTAAATAATAATTACATAACAATTATGAAAAAATTAAAATATATTATCCTTCCCTTAATTTCCCTTTTAACTCTTACATCCGGGGCCTTCGCATTTCACTCCCCCGAACATTATTCATTCTTTGGTGAAGCATCATATGTTGCACCCGGAAATGCCTCAAATCGCGCGGTGCACTTAGTATCTGATTCGGCTCCAGGTTATGCTGGTATTGAATATGGAGTCGAGAGCGGTACAACCTTTGCCGACATTACCACTTTAAGTACGGATTACCGTTTTGAGGCGGATGATTCTTGTGGAGGTGGTTCTCCTCGGTTTCAAATAGAAGTGGCAAGCCCAGATAATACCGATGTTGGTAATATCTTCGTTTATATGGGTCCGCCGCCAAACTATACTAATTGTCCTTCAGGAGTTTGGTTAAATACCACAGACCTCCTTGAAGGGGCAAACCTCGTTGATACATCGCAACTTGATGCAGGTAACTTCTATGATCCATATGCAGCTGCGTTAACAAAATATGGAAGCTACACAGTTACCGGCATTACCTTAGTTGCCGATGCAAGTTGGGCATTTGGAGACGGTGAGCAGGCATTAGACATAGATAATACGCTGATTAATACCACGCTTTTTACCTACGAAATTCCGGTTCCAACTAACAAAGACCAATGCAAAAATGAAGGCTGGATGACAATGGGTCATTCAGACGGAACGCAATTTAAAAATCAGGGAGATTGCGTGTCATTTGTTGCAAGTGGCAAGTAAATATCCAAACTAAACCTAAAAACAGCCTCAAACGAGGCTGTTTTTATTATTTCATAATAATTATCTAAAAATTAATTTAGAGTTAGAAAGCTATTGAAATTTATTTTCGGGTTTTTGTTTACATATTAATTATTTGGGATAGAATAAATAAAATATGATTAAAAAACCCTTCGGCTCCGCTCAGGGCGGGAAAATGTCCACTAGTATGGTACATAAAATGCCAGCGGATTTACAAAAAGTCCTTAACTCTTCTCCATCAACCCTAATAGCATGGGAGGACATTACGCCACTCGCACGCAATGAGTGGCTCTGTTGGATTGAAAGCGCTAAGAAAACGGAAACGAGAATTCATAGAATTAAGAGAACACGCACAGAACTTATAGAAGGAAGGCGCAGGCCTTGTTGTTGGGCTGGTTGCATTCATCGATAAAAATTAATGAAAAAAGCAGGAAAAAAATCGTACCCATTATTAAGGAGTACGATTTTTTTATAAATTATACTTTTTATTAATTACACTTACCAACGGGAATATCTATAATTACTTCTTTAAAACCAGCTGTGATAAAAGTGGTTTGAAATTGTTTCCGGGCATTATCAGAAGCAATAGATAAAATTCCCCCATCGCATGCCGCCTGCCTCATTGAATTCTCAGCAGCTAATCGTACTTTTGACTCTAGGCTTGGATCTCCTTTTGTAAAAAGTCCAAGCTTGCGGTCGTATACTTTTGTTTGGTTTTCATCAAGGCTACTCACAAGAATTTCTGGCGCAGGAAGTTCAATATACAAACTAGATCCTTTTATTACAACAGCAGAAGATTGTAATTTTGAGAGATCGAAACCGGCAATAATATTTCCATGGGCTATAAGTAAAATTTTATCTCCAAACAAAATATTTTGAAATGCATTGCCTCCAGTCCCCGCCTCAATAACTTTTTCAATAGTAAAAGAAGCTGTTTCAAGGCGATTTAAAGATTTAATTTGAGTTACTACAGAGGGTTGTTTTAAGGATATAAAAACACCTTGCGGGGAAAATAATTTAATCAAGGCTATTAATCCATAAATAACCAAAAGAGAAATAACCAACGCGATTAATAATTTTATTATCGTTGTAATTTTCATAATAATATAAAGTATACGCATTGTAACACCATTTTTATTGCATAGTCAAAATGTAGCAACTCTTCTCATAATCATAACTTTCTGCTATAATCACTACCATTAAATGAAATAAAAAATTATGAATCCAAAAATAATCGCCACAATAGGTTTAGTATCGGAAAATTACGAAACACTAAAAAAATTGGCTCTTGAAGGCATGAATATTGCAAGGGTTAATTTTTCGCACGCAACCCAAGAGCAATGGTTTAAAATAAAAAACTCATTAGCAAAAATAAAGAAAGAAACAGGAATTAGCGTTGAAATAATGGCTGATTTACAGGGTCCAAGAATAAGATTTGGAAAATTACCACAAGATATTAAAATTATTAAAGGCCAAGTGTATGCGTTGACTCTGCAAAATCCAGACTATACTAATAACGAATTGCTTATTGACTACCCTACCCTTTACAAATTTGTAAAAAAAGGAGAACCATTATTTTTATCTAATAAATTAATTGAGTTGAGAGTTGAAAAAGTAACTGGCAAAAAAATTTATGCTAAGGCTTTGCAAAACGGCATAGTGTCTAGCCGAAAAGGAATAAATATACCAGAAACCACTATTAAAAACACACTAGGTAAAAAAGATAAAGAAGATGCAATATTTGCCTCAAACAATGGTGCCGATTATTTATCTCTTTCTTTTGTGCAGGAGGCCAGTGATATTGAAGAGCTAAAATCGGTAATTAAAAATAAAAAGGTTGATATTATTGCTAAAATAGAAAGAGCTAAAGCTATTGATAATATAGACGGAATAATAAAAATATCAGATGGCATTATGATAGCTAGGGGTGACCTGGGAATTGAAATGCCAATTGAAGAATTGTGTATTATCCAAAAAAACTTAATACGGCATGCCCATCAATACAACAAACCCGCAATTGTTGCTACGCAAATGCTTGATTCAATGACAAAAAATCCTTTTCCAACCAGAGCAGAGGCCGCCGATGTTGCAAATGCTATTTTTGATGGAGCAGACGCAACAATGCTTTCAGATGAAACGGCTTCCGGAATTTATCCTGTGGAATCAGTGATCATGATGAAAAAAATTATCAAAAAGGTTGATGAGTATTACAATAGCACCAACTATTTTGAACATGTAAAACACTAAGACTATCATTTCTAAAATTTTAGTTTATTAAAAAACCGGTATACATGCAAAAATTTTTTACATCAAAATACCAACAAATTAAAACTATTTACACGCGCTATGAAAGATGGCTAATGCCAACAACTTTGCTTGTTGGTTTTTTGGTTGACTATATTACCTTTACCAATATCCAAATTGAAATAACCCTTATATTGCTTTTTATCTATTGGTTGATTACTGGAGGCGCTATTGCGTTTATTAATTTTTATGATGCCCAAAAAATATCGCCAAAATTAAAATACCTCCGCCTTTTTGCTCCACTGCTAATTCAGTTTACTTTTGGTGCATTACTGGGAGGTTCTTTAATTTTTTACTGGTTTTCGGGCGCTTTTTCTATTAGCTGGCCATTCATTTTTATTATTACTGTATTGATGATTTCTAACGAAGTGTTGCGCCACTACTTTTTAAAACCGATTTTACAAACTAGCCTATACTTTTTTATCACCATATCACTTTTTTCTATTATTTTGCCCTTTCTTTTTCACTCATTAAGTGCTTGGTTATTTATCCTGGCCGGTGCCTTAAGTATTATTGTTTTTTATTTATATATTAATTTTTTGTCTTTTGCTTACGATAAAATAAAACAGCAAAAAAATTATTTCTTTGTTTCAATTTTTGCAATACTTATCGTAATGAATCTGCTTTACTTTACTAATATAATTCCCCCAATTCCATTATCACTGCGCGAGGCAGGATTATATCATAATATTACGGTGTCTGGAAAATCTTATACCATGCTAGCCGAATCCGAAAATTTTTGGCAAAGATTAATTCCTACAAAAACGCTGCATATAAAAACGGGTAGCGTGGTATATTTTTATACCGCTATTTTTGCACCGCCAAAATTAAATACCACCATTGTGCATCATTGGCAGTATTATGATGAAGAAAAAAAGGATTGGATTAGTAAAAATAAATTATCTTTCAGCGTTAATGGGGGCCGAAAAGAGGGCTACAAAGGATATTCTTGGAACTCCAAATTAGCAGCTGGAACTTGGCGAATATATGTAGAAAATCAACGAGGACAAGTATTAGGCAGAATAAAATTTAATATTGAAAATGCTACTGAACAACCAAAACTTCAAGAAATCATCAGATAATTTTAAAATAAAAATCCCCGGACCTTTTTAGTATGCCGGGGATTTTTATTTAGGTACTAGTCTTTATCTGCTTTTATCCATTTATGCCAATTTGGAAAAAGATTTACGAATCTTTTAAATTTTCCGTGATCATTTTTTACTACAGGCGGAGCAGGGCTTTTAATAGTGTCGACTACTACCACATTAGTGCTAGTGTTTAAAGAACCTGAAATTGCTGCAGTCATACCATTGGCTAAATTGCCAAACACCGATGCAACTCCATTAATAAACACTTTAGTAGCGCTATTAGTTTCTACGGCAACACTCGTATTATTTTTACCAGTTAAAGTAAGTGTACCAGCGGGGGCATTAAAATTGCTAATAACCCCTGCCAATGTCCTTACCTTGATAGAATGATCTGCTATTTTAGTTGCATTAACTGTCATTCCTGTTCCCATGGTTCCATGAACTGCTACTTTATCACCAACTTTAATATCAGAAAGCACAGCTCCATTTGGCAATACCGTTGCCCCCGAAACATTAACTGTCCATGTTCCAAGCCAAGTTGTAAGCCAGATAGTTGAACTTGAAACTGCTGATACGGTTCCTTTAAGATTTACTTCTCCCGATGCATTAATAGAAAGATGCATTCCATCATTTGCTCCATTTTGGGCAAATACTTGAGGAGCTGTAAATGCCATCACAAAAACCGTTAATATACTTGCAATAGTAATTGCTGCTACTTTTTGCATAGTTATAGTATTTATCATAAATAATTTTTTGTTTTAATATTTAATTTGGCAAGGAGGACTAGTCCCCACCTTCTATATTTTTAAAATGATACACAACAAGCGGCACTCACCGGACTTGCTAGCGCAATCATTAGGCCTAATAAAATCAATGCAGCTCCCACAAATGCAATGTACGAATACTCGCTTTTTTTCACTGATTTAATTGAAAGTATTTTGTTCATATGATTTTATGGAACAAAACGAATAAAATCACCTGGAATTTTTGCGACGATTCAAATGCAAAAAACCCGCGATGCTTTATTGTTTCTTTTATATAGGTTCGGCCTTTGTAATAAAAAAGACGGAACAAAAGGCCTTATCTTACAACTAAAAGCACGCATTAAATCAAGATATTAATGCAATGTAAGGATTTATTATGGGATTCGTCTTAAGTTGTGAAGAGGGGTTAGTCGCCCTCTTCTTTATTGTATATAAATAAAATTCACCCGATCAAATAAAATCCGAAGGATTTTAATTATGCTTTTTTAAAAAAGCATAATTATTTGACCGGGTAAAAAACTAAAAACATGATAATGATAAATAAAGCGATCTCGTTGTTTCTTTCGTTTGCGATTGCGGGTTCGGGAGGAGTAGCAGTGTTGGCCCCTCCTGCCCAAAATTCAGCTACCGTTGATACATCAATGCAAACTGAAGCTACAGTTAACACACAAGTAGATGGTGGTGTTGATAATCAAGTAGATAGCGATGCAAATGCAAATATGGGATTTGATCTTAATAGTCTTTTTAGAATTAAAGCCCAAGGCAATAATAATAATGCCGCAGGTTCTGTTAAAAATGATGCCACTGGCCGAGTGGAAGCTGAAATAAAATCAGAAACTAGCGTAGATACAAAAGCTAATACTTCGGTTTCAGGTTTAGTTGAAGTAGAATCAGATAATACAGATGTATCTGCTGGATCATCCTTGTCGGGTCAAGCTAGCCTTTATAGTAACGAATCATCAGTACAAGTAAATACTGATAGCGCTCTAGATATTACTACAAGCATAGGCTTATAGTAATATAGCCTTTGATAGTTCTATTATAAAGCAAAACCCCCGTGCGGGGGGTTTTGCTTTAGGTTTTAAAGCCTAAAGGGTTGTAATAAGTTGCACTATATGTACCTTAAATTACGAAATGCGCTATTTAGAAGCATATTTCAAGTCTTTTCTCCAAATTTAGGCTACAAATTCGCTATAATTGTTTTGGGTAGACTAGCTACTCAAAACAATTCTATCAAATTTTCGCTTCTAAATTTGGAAAAAAATCCCTTGAAAGCATTTCGTAATTTAAGGTATGATAATTACCGTAAGTAATATAATACATTTGCGTCATATATGTTAGAAAAAGCCCAAAAAGAGCAACAATTTTTACAAGCCTACGATAAGTATTCCGATGCTATTTTCCGCTATTGTTATTATCGTGTGTTTGATAGCGAAAAAGCAAAAGATGTGGTCCAAGAGGCTTACTGCCGAACATGGAAATATATTGCTGACGGAAACCAAATAGAAAATATCAGGGCCTTTCTTTACCGCACCGCAACTAATATTATTATTGATGAATCTCGCAAGAAAAAAAGCATCTCTTTAAACCAGATTATGGAAAAAGGATTTACCCCAAGCACTGACCCTCGCAATAAAATTGAAGATCAGTTAACCGGTAAAGAATTAATAGGTGTTGTAAAATTATTGGATGAAAAATATCGCGATGTGATATTATTAAAATATATAGAAGACCTTTCAACTAAAGAAATCGCCTCAATCTTAGATACTACTGAAAACAATGTCTATGTAATGATGAGTAGAGCCTTAGAAAAAGTAAAATCAATTATTAGACTCAATGCGTAAAGGTTTTCGTTAGGAAAATTGAATATTTTGAGTTGGAAATTTCAAAAATTGACAAGGCTTATCCAAAGGATAAGCCGTGAAGATTTTGGGGATTTATAGCCAAAATATTCAATTTGCAGTAGAAAAATCTTTACGCAGTGAGTCTATTAAACAACATGAAAGAATTTGAAAAATTCGACAATATAATAAAGGAAGCTAAGAAAACAATCTTTGCGCCAAAAGAAAAGGCACAAGTGCGTTTGCATTTAACGAAATTTTTAAAAAACCAAACTTTTAATACAACTTTGCTAAGTGAATCTCAAGATTCACCAAGCAAAATTAAAACCAGTTTTTCTTTTTCAAAAAAAAGCCAGGCAGCTATATTGCCCTGGTTTTTTAGTAAGCCTTCTTTGCGCTATGCTTCCCTATCACTGGCATTGATGTTGTTTTTTGGGTCGGGGGTAGCATTTGCTGCCCACAAAGCCTTACCCGGAGATTTTTTATACTCTCTTAAAACAAATGTTAATGAAAAAGTATTGGGTATGGTGGTTTTTTCTGATGAAGCAAAAGCATATTACAATCTTGGCTTAGTACAATTAAGGTTACAAGAGATTGAAAAAATAACTTCTAAAAATACCCTGGACGATAAAAAAGCAAATGGAGTTAAAGTATTATTAGATAGCCATATCAAAGAAATTAATCATAGATTAAAAAATATTGAAAATAATAAAAAAAATACTATTGCTATAGAAATACAATCTGAATTGGAAGCTTCTTTAAATGGGCATTATCAGGTAGTTGATCAATTATCTGATAAGAAAAATACAACAAAAGATGAAAAATCGCGAGCTATTGATAAAATCTTATTTGATGTAAAAGAAAAGAGTATAAAAGTATCAAAAGAAAGGCAAGATTATAGATCAAAATTACCCATTGATTCAAATGAATCATTAAAAATACAATACGAAAATACGCTTAGCCAAACGCAAAGTAAAATTGAAGCAATAATGCATTTAGTTAGCGATAAAAAAAATGATATACGCCCTGAAATTTTTGAAAAATCTCAATTTGATTTAGCGCTCGTAGCACAATTAATCAGTGATGCCAAGATTGAATTTGAATCTCAAAAATATGATAACGCATTATTGCTTTTACAAAATGCGTTTATCAAAGCCCGAGAAGTGGAAATTTATGCAGAATCTGAAAACAGCTTAAAAATTAAATTAGATAGCATATTAAAAAACCAATTAAACTTATTAGACTCAAAAAAAGAAAATAGTGATATAACTATATTAGAAGATATTGACACTACAAATAAATTACCCACAAATTTATTGAGATAGATTTAAAAAAATGCTATAATAAGAATATGCCATTATTAGAAATATCTCAAATCGTTTTTAACCTCACTGTATCTTTTGCGATAATCATCATTACCGCCCTGTTTGGCATAATAGCCTATGATATTATTAGATTAATAAAAGGTATCAAAAAATTCTCAAACGATTTAAACCAAGAATCAACAAAGCTTTATAAAAACTTGAATAATTTTTTAGAGGGTATTTCTAAATTATCTTTTATATCATGGCTCTTACGCAAAAAAGACGGTAAAAATAAGACAGATAGATAACAAAAATTAAACATTATACAAACAAAAAATCCCCAGAAGGGGATTTTTTGTTAAACTTTATAACTACAATACTATTCTTGAACCAAAATAGTTGCTACATTTTGAGATTGATCGCAATCTACTAGAATAGTTTTTGCTACAAGATATACATCAGGAAGGATAATAATTTTAAATCCCCAAGGCTTTATAGTAAAGGTGCTGCCAACTTTAACCGTGCGAGTTTTTGCAGATCTATTATCAATCATAATCCCAATATTGTCTTTATAGCTTACGGTGTTTGGATGCGCCTGACACATTGGATCAAGTTGAATTCTCCTATTCGCATATTTTACTAAAGCATTAGCATAAGAGATTGGCGCAGCTCCAGTGGCGATAGTTTGATCACTAGTATCCTGAACCGACTCAGATTCAGATTCTGTAGTTACGGGATTTACCACCACCTGTTTAATCATTTTTTTATTTGCCACCACAAAAATTAGGGCTACCACTAAAACAACAACGGCAACTCCTACCCAAATAAGCGTACGAACATTATTTTTTTCCATAATTATGAGGGAGAAAATTCAAATATGAATGAAAAATAAATAATTATCTATTTTGCACGAATATTTTTATTTTCCGACCAAGCGATAAAAATACTTATATTTTTAAAATAAAATAATTTCTAAATACGACCACTAGACTTGTTCTTTAATAAGTCTATTATTTATTAGAAATCAATGCGTTGCTTAATTATACTCCCATAGTTAGTAAAATGATATGGTGATGGATAAACCATATATTCCATTTGACTTTCGATGCAAATTTAGTTAAGATGCTAACATATTAAAAAAACCACTCTTATTATGTCAAAAAGAAAAATATTATTAGAAGAAATTACCACCGAATTCCATGCAATAAAAAATAAAATGCATGCGAAAATGATGCACAAAAACAAAGGGAATATCACCCATTCACAGGAATTTGCGCTATTTACCATATCACAGTCAAAAGACACTGGCATTAAAGAAATTTCAAAAATGCTTTGCACCTCATCAAGTGCCGCAACTCAACTGGTCAATGAATTAGTAAAACAAGGCTATGTAATACGAAGAACAAATTCAAAAGATAAAAGAGCGCTGCATCTTGAAGTTTCTAAAAAGGGTCATGCGCAAATTTTAAAAACTAAATTACAGCATTCTAAAATCATCTCTTCCCTATTTTCTTCCTTAACCAATCGAGAATTAAAAAATTTTATTGCACTAAATAAAAAAATACTAAATAATATACTTTAAATTAACATATGAAAATAAAATCTTTTTTAAAAAGGAAATACATTATCTGGGCGATTATTACATTACTGATTTTGATAGCTATTTGGTTTTTATTTTTCAAAAATTCAAATAATGAAAATTCTCCATTTGTAGTCCATTCGGGCGAATTTGTAAATCAAATTTCGGTTTCTGGAAAAATAACCGCTAATGAAAATGTTAATTTATCATTTGAGCAACCAGGAATTATAAGAAGCGTGTATGCAAAAGTGGGAGACAAAGTAGGTGCAGGTAAACTAATTGCCAGCCAAGATACTGCCCAATTACACGCCCAAGCTGCCCAAATGCAAGCAGGTATTGAGTTACAAAAAGCTAAATTAAACCAACTATTAGCAGGATCAGCGCCGCAAGATATAAAAATAAAAGAAGATGCAGTCCTAACTTCACAACAAGACCTACAAAATGCTTACGCAACTACCTTATCATATATTGCAAGTTCATATAACGCTATTTACAATGCCTACAACACTATTGTGTACACAAAAAATACTTATTTTACCCAACAAGATCAAGCAGGAGCAAAATTGCAGCAGATAAAATTTGAAGCTTCAAATAGTTTATCAAATAGCCAAATTGCACTAGAGAGTGCGCAAAATAATAATGAAAATTCTATTACTGCGATTGGGGAAATGACTATCCATCTAAATGCGGTATATGATAATTTAAAAATCATACGAGAATTGGCCAATGAAGGCATATATTATGCAAGCGTATCAACTACTGATAAAACTGCCCTAGATACCCAGAGAACAAATATTAACACCGCACTCACTAATATCTTATCTTCAAAAGAAAGTATTGTGTCTGATAAAGCCGCAGTCTTACAAGCTGAAAATGAACTACAAGCAATAAAAGCAACGCCACGCCAAACAGATACTGCGGTATACGATGCCCAAATAAAGCAAGCTGAAGCAAGCCTTCAAGAAATTTTTGCCCAAATAAGAAAAAAACAAGTAATCTCCCCTATTTCTGGAATTATAACCTTAGTAAATGCCAAAGTGGGCAGCATTATGAGTTCAACCGAAATTGCGGCTTCTATCATTGGTAATGGAAAATTCCAAATTGAAAGTTATGTGCCAGAAATTTATATTGCTTCAGTCAAAATTGGTAATACGGCAAATATTACCCTTGATGCGTATGGTTTGGATACCATATTTGCAGCAAGCGTAGTTTCTATTGATCCATCACAAACCCAAAAAGATGGTGTTGCAACTTATAAAACTACTTTGCAATTTACAAGTGATGATAAAAATCTTAAAGACGGCATGTCAGCAAATGTGGTGATTATTACCAATAAAAAAGAAAATGTAATTTCAATTCCTCAGGGCTTACTAAAAATAAAAGACGGCAAAAAAATAGTAACTGTTAAAAACGGAGAAAATATTATTGAAAAAGAAGTGCAAATTGGAGATATTTCTTCTTCAGGACAAGTAGAAATAATTTCAGGTTTAAATGAAGGTGATATATTGCCCTTATAATAATCAGTGACACTAATTTACTAATCACGCCCTAATCTACTAATACTAAAAGTAATATTAGTATATTCGTATGTAATTTGTATATTGGAGTCGCTTTATATAGTGAGTTTTTTTCTTAACACAAAAATAGGATTTTTCTTAGCAACTAGGCAAATTAAAAAGGCTAGTTTTTGGACTACAGGCCTTATTGTATTTGTGATGGTACTCACATTTTTAAATTTAGTGGTGGTAAGTGGAATTTTGGTTGGATTAATAGAAGGCTCAATTGCTGCATGGCATAATCAATACACCTCAGATATTATGATTTCTAATTTAGATACTAAAGACTACATAGAAAATAGCCCCAGCATTATTTCAACACTAAAAGCCTTGCCTGAAGTGCAATACATAAGCGCAAGGTACGCCAAAGGAGGAACTATAGAAGCAAACTACAAAACCAAAAAAGAAACCGACAAACCCAATACCGCTTCTGCCCAAATTATAGGCATCAATCCAATGGCCGAAGATCAAATTACGGGATTGGCAAGCCATGTGGCTGAAGGAGAATATTTAACCCCAACAGATTATGATAAAGTATTGATTGGCCAATTTTTATTGGCCCAATATTTACCAGTAGAAAGCCCCGGATTTACTACGCTAAAAAATGTGGGTGTTGGCACCAAAATAAGAATGAAGGTTAATGGTATTACCCGAGAAGTTGTGGTGAAGGGAATTTTAAAAAGCAAAGTTGATAATGTAAGCATGGGATTATATGTGGTTGATTCTCAAGTTCGCGAATTAATTGGGCGCCAAGATAATAATGTTTCACAAATTGCCGTAAAATTAAAAAATGGCGCCGATGTAGCTTCGGTAAAAAACCAATTATTATTGCGCGGTATTGATAAACAGGCAAAAGTACAAACTTACATAGATGCCCAACCAAAATTTTTAAAAGACATTATTGCCACTTTTGCAATATTAGGAAATGCATTAAGCTCTATTGGATTAGTAGTAGCCTCTATCACTATTTTTATTGTGATTTTTATTAATGCGCTCACACGCAGAAAGTTTATTGGAATTTTAAAAGGAATTGGTATTAATGGCAAAGCCATTGAAATGTCATATATTTTTCAATCAATATTTTATGCGCTTTTGGGAAGCGGCATTGGATTATTAGTAGTTTATTTTGCCCTAGTGCCATTGTTTGCGGCTTACCCCATAGATTTTCCATTTTCCGACGGTATTTTAGTAGCACCATTAGTAGAAACACTAATAAGAGTGGGGCTTTTGGTTTTTGCCACTTTAATTGCAGGATACATTCCCGCAAGAATGATTGTGCGAAAAAATACATTAGATTCAATTTTAGGCCGTAACTAAAATCACAGAAATCATAAATCATAATTCATAAATCTTAAATCACTACTAATGATAATTGTAAAAAATTTAATAAAATCATTTAAAGACGGACAAACAGAAACCAAAGTAATTAAAGGTATTGATCTTAAAGTTGAAAATGGTCAGTTTATTGCTATTATGGGTAGATCAGGCGCTGGAAAAAGCACCCTGCTTTACCAAATGAGCCTTTTAGACGAACCCACTTCAGGCGAAATCATTATTGATGGCAAAGAAGCACACACCATGACACAAGATCAAAAAACGCAGTTTAGGCTTTTAAACTGCGGCTATGTGTTTCAAGACTATGCGCTACTACCAGAGCTTACCAGTCTAGAAAATGTAGTATTACCACTACTGATGCAAAAAATGGATAAAAAAGTTGCTTACGCAAAGGCAAAAGAAGCGCTGGAAAAAATAAAACTTGGTCACCGATTAAAAAATATTCCCAGCCAACTATCCGGAGGAGAACAGCAACGCGTAAGTATTGCCCGAGCCATTGCTAATCATCCAAAAATATTATTTGCCGATGAACCTACTGCAAACCTAGACAATGAATCTTCAAAAATAGTGATGAAATTTTTCTTGCAACTACATAAAGAAGGGCAAACCATTATTATGGTTACCCATGAAGAACAATACGCAAAAATGGCAGAAAAAGTTATAAAAATTGACGACGGAAAAATAGTTTCAATTCATAGCTCCACAAATTAAAAATTTCATTTCTATTATAATTTAAACAATTTATATCAACCAAAAAATCATCAAATTGATGATTTTTTGGTTGATATAAAATACCTGAGTATAACTAGTAATAATCCTCCACTTTTTTTAAATCCACATGTCTTCTTAATTTTTCCAGTGCCTTTGCCTGTATTTGCCTTATTCTTTCTCTTGTAACCCCAAACTCCTCCCCCGTTTCTTCAAGGGTATGCATCACCCCATCTTCAAGTCCAAAACGCATTCCAAGAATTTTTAATTCTCTTTGGGTAAGCTCACTTGAAATTTCTTTTAATCTTTCTTTTAAAAGCCTCCTTGAAGATTCAATATTTGGGGCAATACTTTTATCATCTTTAATAAATTCTGCCAACACACTGTCTTGCTTGTCTTTGTCTTCACCAATAGGGGTTTCCAATGAAACCGCTTTTTGGGCAATTTTTCTTATATGGTGCACCTTATCTATTTCAAGCCCCATTTCGGCGGCAATTTCTTCTGCCAAAGGCTCTCTGCCAAGCTCTTGTAAAAGAGTTCTTCTTAATTTGGTATATTTTGAAATGGTTTCAATCATGTGTACTGGAATTCTAATAGTCCTTGCTTGGTCAGCTAGAGCGCGGGTTATGGATTGTCGAATCCACCAAGTTGCGTAAGTAGAAAATTTATATCCTCGCCTCCAATCAAATTTTTTAACTGCTTTAAAAAGCCCCAAATTTCCCTCTTGAATTAAATCCAGCATGGTTAAATTTGGCGATCTCCCTACATATTTTTTAGCAATAGAAACTACAAGCCTTAAATTAGATAACGCCAGTTTATTTTTTGCCTCTTCTTCTCCCTGTTCAATTCTTTTTGCTAATTCTTTTTCTTCTTTTGCAGATAAAAAGCCGCTCCTTCCAATTTCTTTTAAATACATTTGTATTGGATCTATTTTACCGACAATAAGTTTTTTGCCCTTTTTTTCTTTTTTAGATTTTACCTCCAAATATTCCCTTACATCCCTTACCTCAACGCCTATTTCTTTTAATACATCATAAATTTTTTCTAGTTCATCAACATTGTTTTCTATATCTGGAATTGAATACAATATTTCAGAGGTAGTTAAAAAGCCCCTTTCTCCCCCCTTTTTTACAAGCTCATCTATTTGCGCTTGAGTAACTTTTGATTTTTTTACTCTTTTTGGCTTTTTTAAAGAAGACTTCTTTAGCTTTCTTTTTTTAAAAGTTTTCTTAGGAGTTTTTACTTTTTTAACTATTTTTTTTATTTTCTTTTTTTTCTTCATTAAAGTTCTTTAGTTAATGTATTAAATTCTTCTACGAGATTTTTAACTTTTTGGTGATCATTTTGGTATTCGGCTTTTTTAATATCTTCTGAAATAGTATGCAAGCTATTTTTTAACGCGATGTTTTTTAAGTGTAAAAGACAAAGCTTTATTTCTTCCTCGCCATCTCCAACAAATTCAACTTCAGCGGTTAGGGTGAGCGCAGCTATGAAATTTTTAAACTCTGCATCAAATTCCCCGGGTTTTGCAAGATTACTGCTAGAGATAATATCATCAAAAATTGTTTGAAAGGTCTTGCTCTTATCTTTTTCTATTGCATTTTCCTTTGGTAAACTTACAATTTTTTTTACTTCTTCTAAAAAATGTCGTATTTTTTCTGAAAAAAGTGCAAAGTGCAGATCTTCTATTACATGTATATGTTCTGGATTTTTTAAAATTAACGAAATAATTTTTTCTTCAATAAGTTTTTTTCTTCCCTCTACGCCTAAATTTTGCTCAATTTCGAAACTCGTTTTAGTATTCGTCGTTCGGTGAGATTCGTAATTTGTAGAATCATTTTTAATTTTAGCTAATTCTAATAAAATAGCTTCTTCGTTTATTTGCAATTCTGCTGATAATTTTTGTACCCAATATGATTGTTCTATTTTGTTAGGAAGCAATTTTATTGGAGGTAAAATGATTTTACTAATTTCTTTTTTTCCTTCTGGTGTATCTTTATCAAATTTAGAAAATGCGAAATCGTAATAATAATTCATTATGCTCTTAGCATTTTTAACAGATTCACTCCAAATGCTTGGGTCTTTTAAAATAATATCGGCAGGATCAGATTTTTTGTCGAGCTCCCCGTAATGCTCTACAATTTTAATGTTAAAACCTTGTTCTTCGGCAAGATTAATGCCTCTTTTTGTGGCGGAGTCTCCAGCCATATCCATGTCAAAAGCTAACACCAAATTTTCAGAATATCTTTTTAAAATGTTAAGATGCTGGCTTGTGAGAGCGGTCCCCGAAGCCGCAACGGTATTTTCAAAACCTACTTGGTGGCACATAATCACATCGGTGTATCCTTCGGTTACCACGCATTGGCTTTGTTTTCTTACGGCAAGTTTTGCATTATTTAAACCATAAAGAATATTGCTTTTATCGTACAATAATGTTTGCGGAGTATTGATGTATTTGGCAGTTTCATTTAATTGCTTAAAAATCCTTCCGCCAAAACCTACTACTTGTGAATTTAAATCAAATACCGGAAAAATAATTCTACCACGGAATCTATCATACGAATCGCCTTTCCCTCCTTCTTTTAAAATTGCCACTCCAGATTTTATTACTTCTTCTCTTTTGTATCCCTTACCCAATAAAAATTCTGTCAGGCCCTGCCAAGTGTCAGGCGAATAACCTAAGCGCCACTTTTTAATACTCTCTTCTTTAATTCCCCTTTTTAATAAATATTCTTTTGCTTCCTTTCCTGTGACACTTGCTTCAAGTTGTTTTTCAAAAAATTGGCAGCCTAATTCACAAATTTCATAAAGCCTTTGCCTTTCAGTTTTTAACTGTATATTTTCTCTTTTTAATTGAACCCCAGCTTTATTTGCTAAAATTCTTAGGGCATCTCCAAATTCAATGCCTTCAATTTTCATTACAAAATCAAAAATACTTGACCCCGCACCACAACCAAAACAATGCCACATCTGCCGCGTAGGTGACACAAAAAAAGAAGGACTTTTTTCTGAATGAAAGGGGCAAATTCCCCTATAATTAATCCCCGTTTTTGTTAATTTCAAATAACTGCCCACAACATCCACAACTGAAAGCTTATTTTTAATCTCTTCTATTTGAGAATCCATAACTTTTGCTTTGCAAAAGAAATTCCAAATCCTAATTTCCAAAACCCAAACAATATCAAAATTCAAAAATTTTGAATTCAAAACGCGATGAGTTTTGAATTTATAATTTTGGTAATTGTTATTTATTTAGGATTTGTAGTTTTGGATTTTGGATTTAATTTTGTCCATTATGCCATAAAAATGCTTAAAAATCAAACTAAAATCAGGCACACGCCTGATTTTAGTTTTAAAGAAATTATTTGTTCGCAGGAATAACTTGCCTTCTTATCAAACAAATTGTAATAAGAATTATATTGCCAATAGTAATAGTAATTAAATAAGTAAGAGTTAAAAAGTTATATTCACTAAGCGAGAATATGATAAGTATATTAGTGAAAGAAAACACTAGCCAAGAGGTAACGGTTTCGGTCCAAGGTTCTTCGAAGGTTTTTCTAAAACTTGGTAGGTACCCTAAAAAATCTATTGCCGAAACTATAAAAACTGCTAACAGTGGATTTTGCATTTGACGCCATACGATAATTGATAGTAGCGCAATAATAAGTATCGTGGTATCAAATTTGGTAATATTTCTTGTCCCATATTTTAAAGAAACTAAAAAAGTTATAAATACAAAAGCTGTCATGATGAAAAAAGACAAGCTTCCCCAACCGCCTTTTCCGTATAATAAACCCGCTAACGCAACTCCCTGAGTAATAGTCCAAATAAGCCAGGTATACGCATGCGGTTTCGTCTTTTTTACAAGAATATCTCTTAAATAAGGCAAAAATGCTCCAAAAATTACTAAGATAATGGCAAAAACAGCAGACACTAATTTTATTGTATCTATTGCAATAATCATATATTTTACCAATTCTACTAAAAAATTATTTTAATTTTTCGTTCAATTCATCTAATGGTAATTCTACTTTTTCTATACGATTAAATTCCATAGGCACTACCCATTGCCCCACATCAAGATATACACAATCTCCTCTAATTGCCTCTGGAATAAATACATCTGTTTTTTTCTTCCCTTGATCATTGAATCTTAACTGAGCTTGTGATCCATTTTCTATTGCCACATCTAAAGCAGCCGACTTTTCTGATGCCACCTGATCTTTATTTTCTAATTGCTCCAGTCCGCGCACATCACCCTCTTCAAGAATTTTATATAAATCCATTTTTTCTTTGTATATTATTTTCTCTTTATTTACTTCTCCCAACCTTGCCTTATCTGCCGCTTCTGTAACCTCTTTCATCTTTTTAGCCTCTTCTTTAAGTAATTTGCTCTCTGCCTCCTTTCCTAAAAGACTTTCTCTATTTTGAGAATCTCGATGTTCTGAATTGTTTTTTTTTAATTTTTCTTTCATAAGCTTTGAATCTTTTTGACTAATTCTTTAAGTTCTTTAAAATCTGCCTTCGGCGAATGAATTGTTAAAGCAGGATTATTTGAAAATCCGTCATTTTTGTATCTTGGAATAATGTGCAGGTGAAAATGCATAATATCCTGACCTGCCGCCTTTCCATTAGATTGAGAAATACGAATTCCATCCGCTCTTAAATTATTTTTGATTTTTTCAGATAGTTTTTTTGCAACAACAATAATTTTTTGTAAATCACTATCATTGATATCGAAAATGTTTTCAAAATGTGTTTTGGGAATAATCAAACAATGACCCAAAGTAATCGGGCTAACATCTAAAAAGACAAACACCGTTTTATCTTCAAAAATTTTAAAACAGGGAATTTCCCCTTTTATAATTTTACAAAAAATACAATCCATAGGTGTGCATTATTTAACCTGGTAGGTTAAAGTCACATTTACACTAACTTCCATCTGGCCTGTTTGAATTTCAGGAGCAACAATAGTAGAGTCTTCTGCGCCTCCCATTGCCTTACCATATATAGGTTGTGGATAATTATTGTAGCCTTCGTAAATATTGACTAATTTTCCAATCTTTAATCCTGATTGTTTTGTAATATCTTTTAATTTTTCCTTAGCATTTTCAATAGCTTTGGCGCGAGCATCTGATCTTACTTTTTCAGAATCATCAACGGTAAATTGTAATTCCCCAATATTAGTTGCCCCAGCTTCAGCTGCCTTGTCTAATACCGAATTAATATTATCAAAATTCCTGATTTTTACAGAAACTTGTTGTTCTAAATGGTAACCATTAAACACCCTCCCATCTTTTACAGGGAAAAAACTAGGATAAGTCATGGCGCTAGATTCAAGCTTTATAGAATCAGAACGAATGGCCGAAGGCACACCCATTGCGGCAGGGTATTCATACAAAGGAGTTAAGCTATACAGTGTAGTTTGAATATCCTTATCTTCAACACCCAAATCTTTTATGGCTTTTATTACGGCGTTCATTTTTGTATTATTTTGATTTACCACATCCTGACTTTTCAAAGCCTGACTACTTACACCAAAATTAATCAATGCAATATCAGGTTTTATATACGCCTTACCTTCACCAGAAATACTTATTTCGTGCGGCATGTTTTTCGGTAGTGAACTAAAACGATACATTAATTCGCCTACCAAAAAAATAGATGCAACAACAATAACGCCAATCACTACCTTATACAATTTATCTGAAAAATCTAGTGTGTGAGTTGTTTCCAATGAATGTGATGTTTCTATTGAATTTTTTGTTCTTATTTCTTCTTCCATAATTTTATGTCTTACGAATTA
>Ga0209542_10002970_pt1 | contig 37084 bp, 39 predicted proteins | sample RifCSPhighO2_01_FD_184028 | JGI IMG/M metagenome (GOLD analysis project Ga0209542, IMG submission 184028) | Soil microbial communities from Rifle, Colorado - Rifle CSP2_plank highO2_0.1 (SPAdes) (version 2) | ecosystem: Environmental > Terrestrial > Deep subsurface > Rock core/Sediment ... | reverse complement strand
CTATTGCCTATTGGCGTTACAATCCTTTCAAGAAAGCCTTCTATTTTATCCTTAAAGTGCAGGTCTCCTTTGTTTAAATTTATTATTCTCATAGGATATTTATGGATAACCTATATATTTAAGCTTTATGGCGATAGAGTATATACATTTAGAACTTCAGAAAGCTAAGCTAATACGATTAAATCATAGTGGTGATATTTATTATGTCTAGGAACTTAACGAAAACTCCATCCTTTAGAATGAAGTTAGTTCCTTGAGCATCCAAAACATTAGCTCCCTTGCAAATCTTTAGGGTGTAGTGGGGTATTGTGTTTTTGATGTCAGAGATAAACAGTATTTATGTCTTGCTAGTTATGATGATGTCATCTTAAAAGATGATAATTGCTATAAAATCATTAATTTGCTGAGGAATTTTTGAATTATTAGTAATTTGAAAGAAATATTTATTAATTTGATAGAAGTTTGTTATTTATCCATAAATAAATTGATTTTATTGCATTTATTTATTAGATTTAGTTTGTCAATTTTCTCAGCTTATCCTGAATTTCTTTTAATTCATACTCAAGGCGATTATCTTTTACAGGAATTTTTTTCTCTGTTAACTGAAAGCGCCTAATTGCAGGAAAATTTTCATGAATAAGTTTTATATCTTGAGAAATCTGATTGAGCTTGCTTCTTAAAGCAAGCTTTAGAGCAAGTTCTTTTGCCCTTAGTTTTGCATAAGCATTTTGATGCTTTAGAGCTTCCAGCAAATTAATCTGTGAGTTTAATATTATCTGTTTATCCTGCTTGCATTCTTCTTCAAAAAGCTGTATATGGACACTCATTCGATTTTTGAAAAAAGTTTTTGGTTTATTTCTTCTAGATTTTCTTTTAAGGATTGGATTTCAAGATTCCATGACTCCAGCGATGTTTCTTCTCTCTCTTTTGTTTGTTTAATTTCTGACATTAAACCTTGTATTTCTTGAATCTTGCGATTAATATCATTAAATAATTCTAAAGATTGCTTGAAATTATCTATTTTTACAAATACTGGCTTGTTTCCCACTTGTCTTTGGATTATTGGCTTTTTTATTTCCTGGGGCTTTTCTTGCTGGATTTCTTCTTGAGGATATCCTATTTCTTCTTGGTTATTGTCATATTGTTTAGGATAACCTAAATCTGAAGATACAGAGTTTTTTATAGCCTCTTGAGTTATTTGATTTCCTAAATCTGAGTCTGGAAATGTCGGGAGGAAATTATTTAATTCTTTTTCTCTGTTAAAAGTGACAGGAAAATCAAAAAGTTCTTGAGTTGAATCAGGAATTTTAGCATGTTCAGGGAAGCTTTTAGCTTCTCTGGCATTAAGAAAATTTGGCAGTCTAGGAAGTTCAGGAAGCTCGGGAATAGAAAAACTATTCTCAGTTTTAATTTTTTTTACCATACTTTAGTATGTACCTTGCAGATATAAATAGGTTTAGTTTAACTTTAAAGAGGTAACAGAAAAGCGAAAGGTATTTAATCAAACTCTCTTTTTTCAAGCTATGCAGATTAATCTTCTTGAGAAAGTAGTTTCAGATGTGACAGGCAAGTCAGCTTCAAGCATAGTTAAAAGCCTTTATGAGAAAAAAAATGTAAATGAATTTTTAATAGCCAAGAAGCTGCAGTTAACTATCAATCAGACAAGAAACTTATTATATAAACTGTCTGATGCTGGATTAGTAAGTTTCACAAGGAAAAAAGACAAGAAAAAAGGGTGGTACACTTATTTTTGGACTTTAAATATAGAAAAATGCATGTTATTTTTAAATAATTCAATTAAAAATGATTTAGAACACTTGCATAATCAATTAAAAAACAGGGAAAATAAAAGGTTTTATATCTGCAAAGGATGCAATATAGAAGTTAATGAGGAAAATGCCTTGCTTAATGATTTTACCTGCAAAGAATGCGGCTTGGTGTATGAACTGAATAAAGATGAAAAAGTTATGATTGACATTAAAAATAAAATTTCCAGGTTTAATAAAGATTTAGAGATAATAAACAGTGAGCTTGAGATTGTTCAAAAAGAGTCTGAAAAAAGAAGAATAAGAAAAGATGCAGCTGAAAAAAAACAAAAAGCAAAAGAAAGAGCTGATAAAAGAGCAATTAATAAAAAAGCAAGGGAAAAGCTAAAGAAAGGGGAAAAGAAGCCTAAAAAAATAAAGGGCAAGAAAAAAATAAAAAAATAATGAAAATTCAAAATTTATGCTTTAAACCAAAGAAAAGCGAAGCTTTTCTGGGCTCCGAAAATCATAGATTTTTGCGGTTTCAAAGAAATTTAAAATGAGCTTTCTTAAGAGATTTTTTAAGAATTTAAGCATAACTAACTGGATAATTTTAATAGATATAGTTTTTTTTATTCTAGTTTTAATAGCATTTTCATCATCTTTTAATGCTGATAATTCTGGTGCAGGAAATATAACTAATATTAATAATCCAGATTTTATCAGCAAGAATATAGCTTTTTCCTGGAATAATCTTGTGGAAGGGAGAATATGGACTTTAGTTACAAGCATGTTTATGCATGCTAATTTTGAGCACATTTTTTTCAATATGTTCTCTTTATTTTTTATAGGGAATTTTATTGAAAAGCTAATAGGCAGAAGGCGATTCTTGTTGTTTTATCTAATTGCAGGAGTATTTGCAGCGATAATTTTTGGGGCATTATCTTTAATCCCTTATCCTATGGTTTTTTCAACTTCTGGAACAGCAGCTGTTGGTGCTTCAGGAGCTATTTTCGGATTATTAGGATTGCTGGCTGTAATAACTCCTAAGGGAAGAGTCTATCTGCTTTTCGGGCCTTTAATTGCTGTGATATTACAATTAACTTTACAAAATTTTATATCAGGAGGAATATTTTATTTAATCAGCTTTTTAATTACTCTTTATATTTTTGCTTCAATATTCACAATGTTTTCATTTAATCCTAGAACTAGGAAGATTGCTGTGCCTGTTGGAATGCCTTTTTGGCTGCTGCCTATTATTGCTATAGTTCCATTAGTTATTATAGGATTGTTCGTCCAGCTGCCAATAGGAAATACTGCTCATCTTGGTGGATTGCTCGCTGGTTTAATTTATGGCTTATATTTAAGAATGAAATATAAAAAGAAAGTAGAAGTCTTAAACAGAATGCTAGAAAGGAGAAGATAATATGGCTGGAAGTAAAAGAGTGAAGGGTGCAAAAGCAAACAAAATTAATAGTTTATTTATTTTTATGCTTATTTTTGGGATATTATTAATTTTACTAGCTTTTATATTGAAATTATTATATAAGATGAATAATATAGTTTATTTCAGCAACATTCTTGGGTTAGTTATAATTTATATCGGATTAATTGGCTGGCTTGGAATAAATAAAAATTTATCTTTATCCTGGAATTATATCAAGGAAAGCAGGAGATATATTTATTTTGCAGTATTTTTATTTTTGCTTTTAATATTAATAGGATATTTTAAGCCAGTATATTTTACAGATTATATTAAAAGTTTTATAGAACAAATATTAAAGCAGACTGAAGGATTAAATACTTTTCAGCTGATAATATTCATTCTGAGGAATAATATACAGAATGCTTTTCTTGGCTTTATTTTAGGAATTGCTTTAGGAATATTTCCTTTGTTTAATCTTTTATTAAATGGATATGTTATAGGATATGTTTCTTCTTTTGCTGTTATGGAAAAAGGATATAGCTCATTATTAAGGCTGTTTCCTCATGGGCTTTTTGAGCTGCCTGCTTTAATTCTCTCGCTGTCTTTAGGACTAAAGCTGGGTTTATTTTTTCTAGGAAAAAATAAAAAGCAGGAGTTTATGCGCAGGCTAGAGCAAGGATTAAGAGTTTTTGTTTTTATTATAATTCCTCTTCTTATAATTGCAGGAATTATAGAGGGAATTTTTATAGGTTTAGCTGGATAATTTTATTTATTACTTAAATTTGGTGAAAAATTCTAGAGAAGATTTATATATTCTCTTTTTTAAGATAGAAGTATGGTAGATTTTGATGAGCAGATTGCTGAAGCTTCTTTAAGGATTAGTTCTATAAAGTTAAGTCCTGAAAAACCATTTCAATGGGCTTCTGGATATTTCATGCCGATTTATAATGATAACAGGATGAATTTAAGATATCCTGAAAATAGAAGATTAATTACTGATGCTTTTGTTGATATAATCCAGAGAAATAATATAAAGGTTGAAATTATTGCCGGAATTTCTACGGCAGGGATTGCTCCTGCTGCAAGTTTGGCTCAGAGATTAAATGTTCCTATTGGAATTACTGATGGAAAAAAAGCAGAGGTTTATTCTTCTGAATGGGTTAAGACTATGAGTGCTGGAGCTGTTGGAGGAGATTATGATCTTGTTGTAAGCACATGTCCGGATTCAATTATCCCTGGAGTTTTTGTTGCTAATGGTTTGAATCTGCCATTTGCATATGTGAGAGAGAAGCCAAAAACACATGGAACTCAGCAACAAATTGAAGGAATTGTAAAAGAAGGAGATCGAGTTTTGTTTTTGGATTATCATAAAGAAAAAGGAAAAAGCTATTTAGAAAAAGCTGTTGAGGCTGTTGTAGAAAAAGGCGCAAGGATTATTGATACAATTTCTACTAATACTTGTGGAGGGGATGTGACTTTTCCTGATTTGTTAGAGGGATATCATGGCTTGCTTGTTGAAGATTTAGTAAGTTTTGCAGGAAGCAGTATTGATGAACTTAATTTTTGGAGAAATGTTTCTGGAGGAGTTGGAAAAGGACTCATAATAAATGATTGTGTTTCAATATTCTCATATGGATTTGCGGAATCTTTAGATAGATTTAGACAGGCAAATTGCAATTTACATTCTGCATTAGTTTATAATAGATTATTACAAACTGCTGTAAAAACAGGAGCTATTAGACAAGATCAACAAGAATTATTAATTGAGTGGAGAGGAGATTATAAAAATTGGGGGGAAAAACATGGTTTTCCTCCTGTAAAAAAGGAGAGCAAATAATATGGATAGATGTACAGGAACTGGCGGGGAATTAAAAACAACTTATTTAGATAGATTAAGAATGAGTGCAAGGGAATCAGGGAGTATTGCTTGTATGGGGCTTGATCCTGATATGAAGGCTATGCCAGAATCATTTAGAGTAGATGATATTCCTAATTTCTTTTGTGATATTTTTAGTTTGATGAAGAAAAGAGGAGTTAAACCTGCAGCATTCAAACCAAATGAAAGTTGTTATCTTGTTTTAGATAATCCAAGGGATAAAGACAAGAGCAAGAGGCATATGAAAGGTACACAAGCTTTAGTAGAAATTATGGATCTGATTGAAGAATATTTTCCAGGAAGTCCAATAATTCTTGATAATAAAAGAGGAGATATTGCATCTACTTCAAAAAATTATGCAGTTTCAGGATTAACTAGATGGGATGTTGATGCTGTTACTGTTCATCCTTATATGGGGAGTGATTCTGTAGGGCCTTTTATTGATGAAGCTATGCTTGAGAGAGAATCTAGAAATGGTAGAGGCGTTTATATTCTTAATAGAACTAGTAATAAAGGAGCATCTGATTTTCAAAATTTGGAAGTTAAAGTTGGAGAATGTCTTCTTCCTTTGTATATGATTGTGCAAAAAAAGATTATTGATTGGGGAAGAGATAAACATGGAGTTGGAGCCGTTGTTGGAGCAACATCTCTTCCTGAATTGAAAACTCTTGTAGCATTATATCAACAATATCATGTTCCTTTATTGATTCCAGGAGTTGGAAGTCAAGGAGGAAGTGCTAAAGAAGTTATGCAAATTTTAAGAGAAGAAGGATATGATCTATCTATAGTGAGAATAAATAGTTCTTCTGGAATTACACATCCTTGGAAAACAAGAGATAAATTTCCAAATAATTATTCTGAAGTTTGTGTTAATGCTTTAGCAAAGTTGAATGAAGAAATTGCATATAAGTAATTTTATTTAAAAAAGATGAAAAAATATAAAATTTTTACCTCTCTCGTTCATGTCAGAGAAGTTGACGCTTCTCTGAACACCCAGAAGACATCAAGTCTTCTAGGAGAGGTAAGCTCAAGATGATATTCCCCCATGTTCACTTTAGAGGTTGGATGTGGAAGCATAAAGAAACTGTCGCTCATGGATTAGATGTTGCTTTCAGAGCTGGAGGAGATGCTGTTATTGACAATCCTAATGTTCCTTTTGATAAAGAGCGTCCTGCGTTAGATTCTTATGACCTTGCTATGATAAGATTAGATGAAGCAAGAGCTTTGATGTCTCCTGTTTTTTATGGTTTGTTAGTTGGAGTTACTGCTAAGCCCAGCCAGATTAAAGATGCTGCTAGAGCTTGGCAAGATCTTTCCCCTAAAAATGCTGATATAGACAGGGTTGGAGTTGTAGGATTAAAATATTTTGCAGGGCATTCTGTTGGAAATTTAGGAATTGTAAAAGAAACTGAACAAGAACTTTTATTTAAAACTCTTGGCGAGATAGGATTTCCTGGGGCAATGGCAGTTCATTGTGAAAAAGAAGCTTTTATTTTTAATAACTTGTGGAATCCATTAAATCCAATAACCCATTGTTATGCAAGGCCAGAAAAGTGTGAGATAGAATCAGTAAGAGACCAGATAGAATTTGCAGAAAAATATCATTTTCTCGGAAGACTGCATATTTATCATGTTTCTTCTCCTGAATCTCTTGATTTGATTGATGGTGCAAGAAGCAGAGGAAAGATAAGAATTTCTTGTGGAGTTACTCCTCATCATTTACTTCTTTATGACGAGATGATGAATCAAGAAAATGGAGTTTTATTAAAAGTAAATCCTTCTTTAAGAAGTAAGAAGTCTAGAGATAAAATGTTACAGGCTTTGAAGCAGGGGAGAATTGATATTATAGAACAGGATCATGCTCCTCATACTTTGGCAGAAAAAACTGGAGTTGCAAAAGATGCAAAAGGAAATCCTGTTTATATGTCTGGATTTCCAGTACTGCCAATTATGCCTTATGTTCTTGATTATTTAAGAAACGAAGGATTTCCTGAGGAGAGAATAAGAGATTTAACTCATAGAAATATAGAAGATATTTTTGGATTTAAAGTTAATGAAATAGAAAGAACAGAGGAGGAAAGAGCACAAAGATATGATTTGCATAAAGAATATGAAGTTGATGTTTGGAGAGATATAAGAGGGAGACTGATAAGGGGAGAAAAAGTATGAAACTTAAAAAATTAAAAATTGGAAATAAAGAAGTCTGGCCATTTACAATTCCATCAGGAATTATTATGACTTCTGTTGCAACTGGCTCGAGATTATTAAGAGAAATTGAAGAATTAGGAATTTGGACAACTAAAAGTATAGGGTCTGAAGCAAGAGCAGGAAATAGAGAGCCTATTCTTTATCAGTATGCTCCTGGGTGCTGGGGAAATGCTGTTGGATTGACAAATCCCGGAGCTAAAGAATTTGCAAGAGAGTTAGGAGAAGCAAGAAATAGATTTGAAATTTCTGAAGATAAATTTGTTTTGGGAAGTATCTTTGGAAAAAATGTTGATGAATTTGTTTATGTTTTAGACAGTTTAGAAAAGGCAGTAGACGGATTTGAGCTTAATTTATCTTGCCCGCATTGTTCTCAGGTAGGAACAGCTTTAGGGCAAGATCCTGAAATTGTCGAAGATATTTTAGTTGTTTTAAGATCAAGAACTTCTAAGCCAATATTTGCAAAATTAACTCCTAATGCAAGAAATATTGGAGAAATTGCAAAAGTGGCTATGCAAGCAGGAGCTGATGGAATTTCTGCAATTAATACTTTAGGTCCTGAACTATATGTGCTAGAGGATGGGACTCCTATATTGACAAATCAGCTTGGAGGAATGTCTGGAATTGGGATTAAGCCCTCTGGATTAAGATGTGCAAGAGAAATTAGAAAAGCAATTGGAGAGAAAGCTCTTATGGGGGTTATGGGGGGAATAAGAACAGCGAGAGATATAGAAGAATATAGAGCTTTAGTGGGAGAAAATGCTTTTTTTGGAATTGGCTCTGCACTCGCGGGAATGGATGATAGAGATATAAAATTTTATTTTTCTCATTTACATGGAGATTTGGATGATGGAACAAATTATGCTCCTGGAGATTTAAAAAAAGTTGATACAAGTTATAGAAGAGTTAAAATTGAAAAAGTTAAAGAAAATGCTTGTGATTTAAAAACAATTGTTACTGACACTAAAATTAATGCTTATGCCGGCCAGTTTGTTTTTGCTTTTATTCCAGGAGAAGGAGAGAAGCCTTTTTCTATTATGGATGATAATCCTTTAACTTTAGGAGTTTTAGAAAGAGGAAAATTAACAAGAGCATTAAATAATTTAAAATCTGGAGATAGTTTTTATGTTAGAGGACCTTATGGAAAACCTGTCGGAATACTAGGAGGATATGCTGCTTTGGTTGGTGGGGGATGCGGAATTGCTGGACTTTATTTATTGGCGAAAAAATGTGATAATGGAAAATATAGCCATGGGCTGACAATATTCCTGGGGGGGAAAGATGGGCAGCATTTATTAGCAGATAATGAATTGTCCAGATATGGACAAGTATATGTTGCAACTGAAGATGGAAGTGTTGGAGAAAAGGGATTAGTTACTGATTTATTAAGAAAAAAAATAGAAGAAGGAAGATTAATGCCTGGAACACATTTCTATAACTGCGGACCTAAAGCTATGATTGATGCTGTGGTGCCTTTGGAATTAACTTTATCAGGGCCTAATCAAGTTTTTTCCTCTCTTGATTATACTACAAAATGCGGAGTAGGAATTTGTGGAAGTTGTGCTGATGATTATGGTAGAAGAACATGTGTGGAGGGGCCTTTTATGGCTGCTGATTAGATATATCCAAGCATAATTATATTTATATATTAAATAAAATGACAAATAAAATGGCAGGAATGAAATATTCTGATATTGTAGATTATGACAAGCTAGATCCATTTAAAGAAGAATGCATAAGAAGATTGAGAAGTTCTTTTAAACATCTAGATAGATTTGGAATGGGAATTATTGAAGAATCAGTTGGAGAGACTGCTGTTGCTATTGATATTGGGCATCCAAAATTCTATTTAGCTTTTAATGTTGAAGGATTAGGAACAAAGAATATGGTTGCAGAAGCAATGGCTGAAAGTGAAAGAGCGGGGAAAGGTATTGGACTCGAAGTTAGACAATTATTTTCAGGATTAGGAATAGATAATATGGCAATGTCATTAAATGACTTAACTGGAATTGGAGCTATTCCTTTGCTTTATGGAGATATAATTGCAACAGGCAGTTCTGATTATCTTGCTGATAATGTAAGAGCGTCTGGATTAATTGATGGATTTGTGAGGGGAGCTGAGATTGCTAGAGTTGTAGTTCCTGTTGGAGAAACCCCTACATTAAAAGGAATTGTTGCTCCTAATACTATTGATATGGCAGGAGCATCTATTGGGATTATCCCTAGAGAAAGATTGACTATTGGAACTGGCTTAGAAGCTGGATTAATAATTTTTGGAATACAAAGTTCTGGAATACATGCAAATGGACTTTCATTAGCAAGAAAAATTGCTAGTGAAAAATGCAAGGAAGGATATTTTACAAGATTGCCAAGTGGAAGAACTTTTGGAGAAGCTTTGCTAACTCCTACTGTAATTTATGCGCCTTTTGTTGAAAAATTATCCGGCTTAGGAACAGATGTAAGATATATGCCAAATATAACTGGGCATGGCTGGGCAAAAATTATGAGAAAGAAAAGAGATTTAACTTATATTATTGAAAGTATTCCAGAGCCACAAGAAGAATTTAGATTTATGCAGGAACAAGGGCCAGTAGATGATGAACAAGCTTATAAAACTTGGAATATGGGAATTGGATGGGTTGTATTTGCTCCTGCTTCTGAAAAAAGAAGAATTGAAATTGCAGGAGCAACAAATAATTTAAAAGTTTATGAATTAGGACATGTGGAAAAAGGAGAAAGAGCAGTTGTAATTGCTCCTAAAAATATTATATATAAACCTAGATGAATTTATTTAGCCGAGTCTGTTTTCCATAATTTTTCAGGAGCGGGGAATTATCTTTGAAAACATTTGTAGGAAGCCTCATTCTCTTCTGTGCTGATTCTAAGGCTTGAGAAATATTTTCAAATTTTTCTGGCTGATTTCTGAATGCTTGTCTTGAAGCTTCTCTTAATATCCCTACACCCATCGGGGCATAATATTCTGGACGGCATTCTCTCATAACTAAACAAGAAGCTTGTTTTTTTATTTTTTCTAGATATTCTACTAGAGCTAGTCTATTAACATAGTATGCTCCTGTTACATTTGAGGCATATTCTGTTCTGCCTGAAAATCCTTCATTATCTATTGCAAGATACAATTCTCCTTGAGGATTCCACACACTTCCTGACATTTTAGCTTCAATTACTTCAAATGAAAATTTATCTGGAAGTAATAAAAATTCATAATGATTTCCAAGATAATATTGGTGGAAAAGAAGAATTTCTGAAATTTCTGGATAAAAGCGGATTTTCTCTAAGAGAATTTTGCTTAGAGTATCGTCGACACAAGTTATACTCCATCTAGTTGGAACAAGCTTTCTCTTGCTTCCTAATCCGAGCAATCCTGCTGATAAAACTTTTATTATGCTTGAGACTGGGATTTGAGAGTGATATAATTCGTTTATAGAATCTACTGCTTTTGAATCTGTGTCATTTGTCAGATATTCAACTTTTTTATTAATATGCGGATTTTCTTCTAGTCTAGCAAATTTTAGTGGAGCTGGATTGCCTATTACAGATGTAATTTTATCAGGATTTATTTCTTGAGACGGAGCTTTTTTTAATATTATTTCAGTATCAACTTTTCTGTCTGCCATAGAAATTTCCTGCATTAAGCTAAGGAATTTATTATTCCCTCCTTGTATATTTGCTTTAAATTTTGCATAAATTAGCTTTCCTCTCAGCCTTAGAATATTTGCTATGGAAAAATTATTTTCAAACCAGAGTTCAGGAGAGGAATATGCTTGAGTTTCTCCTAATTCTTGCGGAGCAAGAATTCCTGCGCTTATATTTGGATAATTGTGCCTGCCGACAAATACTTCTGGCGGAGAGCTTCCTGAAAATTCAGTTTTAATCTTTCCAAGCATCTGAAATCTTGAGAGAATAGGGCAGGGTTTGCCACATAATCCTTTTCCTTTACATCTTATACAGAGTTCTTTATCTATTTCCATAATAAGAATTAGAACTCTGCCTTAAAATAGATTATGATGCTATACTATAGATTTGATTATTAATATAGTCTTTGACAATAATAATTGAGCAGTTTTATTGATATCCTATCTATCAAAGGCGCACAATTGCTCAATTTTTAGCGTCCTTTGATATATATGCGGTAACTCGCCTTCAGCTCGTTATTTTCTCTGCTTGGGAAAGCTTAGAAGCGTCTATTAATCTCTTTTCGTATTCATATAATGTCTTGCTGGCATCTATTTCTACTACTTCAAAAAGTTTTTCTGCTAAACAACCAAACATAGATTCAGCAGAACGTCCAGCACTCATTCGTAATCCTTCTTCAACTGCAGTTCTTAAATCATTAAATGATTTACCATTTCAATATTTTGCAATATGAGGAACTACTAAAGCTGAAAGCCCTTTAAAGAATATGCTTTCTGCCAATGCTTCATAATGCTCATAATTTTCCATTATTAATTATAGAGAGCCCTTTTTTAAGGATTTGTATAATTGAAAATATAAGTTTTTCAATTGTTCTATTAGAATTCATAAAACTATGATTATTATTCTGTTGTTTTTCTTCCCTTTGTATTTTACTTGTTTATTCTTTTAAATCACTTATGCCCAGCATAAGGAATAGTAATCCTAAACCAACTACTGCCCAAAATACTCCGCCTTTGAGTACTTCCCAAGCAGGGTGTAAAAAGTCCCATCTTCCTGCATTAAGCCACTGGAAGACAACTACTATTGGTATGATTACTAAAATCAATCCAAGTAAAATTTCTAACCACTTGTTCATGATATCAGGAAAATGGCACAATTTAAATATCTTTCTATGCTTGTGCCAGAATGCTAACTGAAAAACAGCTTGATGAGATTAAAGAGCACTTGGAAAAAGCACAAAATCCATTATTTTTCTTTGATAATGATGTTGATGGATTATGCAGCTTTTTAGTTTTGAGGCGTTTTATTAATCGGGGAAGGGGTGTTGTAATTAAGTCCTCTCCTGATTTAAATATTACTTATGCAAGAAAAGTATATGAACTAAATCCCGACTATATATTTATTCTTGATAAACCTCTGGTGTCTAAGGATTTTCTTAATGAAATGAGGAAATTAAATCTGCCTGTTGTTTGGATAGACCACCATGGTGTAATTGCAGAAGATTTATCCGAAGTAAATTATTATAATCCTTCGCTGGATGGAGGAAGCAGTGAGCCAACAACTTATTTATGCTATCAAGCAACTAAGAAAAAAGAAGATGAATGGATTGCTTTGACTGGTTGCCTGGCTGATGGGTATATTCCAGATTTTATTAATAGAGTAAGAGAAAAATATCCTGAATTAAGCAAAGAATGCAAGTCAGCATTTCAGTGTGTTTATGAGACAACAATAGGAAAAATAATAAGAATATTAAGTTTTGGATTAAAGGACAGGACAAGCAATGTTATTAAGATGCTAAAATTTTTAGTAGATATAAATAGCCCTTATGATATTCTTGAAGAAAATGTAAAGACTTTTAGTTTTCATAAAAGATTTGAACAGATTAACAGCAAGTATAAGAAGTTGCTTGAAAAAGCAAAATCAGAAACAAAAGGAAAGCTGATTTATTTTCAATATGGCGGAGATTTGTCAATTTCTGCTGAGATTGCAAATGAGCTCTCTTATTTTTATCATGATAAAATTGTAGTTGTGGCATATATTTCAGGAGCAAGAGCTAATATTTCTCTTAGGGGGAAAAATGTAAGAAAACTTACTTTAGATGCTATTGCAGGATTAGAAGGAGCAAGAGGTGGAGGGCATAAAGATGCTACTGGAGCATCTTTATTGGTTGAGGACCTGCCGAAATTCAAAAGTTCTATAGAAGAACTTTTGAGCCACAAAAATCCGAAGGATTGAGGATTTTTGATGTTTAAGGAAAAAATAGAGAGTTTAATAAAAGATATTTGAATTATAATCTGGGCTGTAAAATAAGCGAGAATTAATTAATATTTTTATATTGAATAGAGAAATATTAACTGCTTTTCTTCTTTTAAAATAGTTATACCGGCAGAAATAAATTTTTGAAAACTATTTAAAGAGATTAAACAAAAAATAGGTTTAGTAAATGCAATAACTGCGGGCAAGAAATAGAAGTTAAATTCATAAACTTTATATATTAGAATATTCTAATATTCCTATGAAAGAACTGTATAAACTTCATGCTGAAATGTGTAAGGTGTTTTCTAATCCAATTAGGCTAGAGATTCTAAACCTTTTAAGAGATAAAGAGATGTCTGTAACAGAGCTTATAGCAAGAACTGGATTAACACAGGCAAACATCTCTCAACATCTTTCAATAATGAAATCAGAGGGCATTGTTGTGTCTGAAAGAATCAGCAAAAATATTTTTTATAAGCTGCAAAATCATAAAATTATCAAAGCATTTGATATTATTAAAGAAGTTCTAACTGAAAGACTGGAAAAAAATAGGAAAATCTTGGCGGAGGCAAAGGCATGAAAAAAATAATATTATTAATTGTTTTATTTTTAATCTTTTTAAGTATAATATCTGTTTATGCAGTTAGTCAAGATGAACTTAATCAAGCTGAAGCATTGATTGAATTAAATATTAGTTGTAATAATTTGACAAATGGTCAGCTTGAAATAATTGGAGAATATTATATGGAACAAATGATGCCTGGAGAATCTCATAAAAGGGCGCATCAAATGATGGGGTTGGCTGAAGGTTCTGAGGCAGAAGAGCAATTTCATATTAACATGGCAAAAAGGGCATACTGTAATGATAATGTTGGTGGCATGATGGGTGGAAATATGATGGGGGGAGGAATGATGGGAAATAACTATTATCAAGATAATATTATAGGATTTCAAATATTCTTTTATGTTCTATTTATTCTTGTTGTAATTATATTAATTTTGATAATATTATTTTTAATAAAGAGATTAAAAACACAAGGGAGAGATAACAAACATGAAAGACAGTAATAGTTTAATTATCGGAATAATAATTGTTATATCCTTATTCTTGCTTTTAGGAATGTCTGGTTTTGGCGGAATGACAGGAGGATATGGTATGATGGGTGGTTTTGGAGGAATGTGGATTTTTGGATTCTTATTTATGGCTCTAATTCTTATAGCTTTAGTCTTGTTTGTTTTATGGCTGATTAAACAATTGCAAGAGGATAATAGAAAAAAATGAAAATAGAAGATTTTGCATATATTATTGAAACACAAAAGAGTTTTGATGAGGCAGTTATTTCAGTTTTAAAAGCAGTTGAGCAGAAAAACTGGGCAATATTTCAAATTTATGACATAAAAGAAAGACTGGCTGCAAAGGGTTTTGAGCAAAAGCCATTAAAGATTATTGAAATTTGCTCTGGCAAATATGCAAATAAATTTTTGAATAAAAATAAGCTGATATCATTATGTATGCCTTGCAAAATCAATGTTTTAGAAGAAAATGGAAAAATGAAAATAGCATGCATGAAACCAACAATGATATCCCAATTCTTTTCAGAAGTAAGCAAGGAAGAAGCTGAAGAAGCAGAAAAAGATATTAAAGAGATTGTTGATAATTCTAAATAAGAAAATGCAAAGTATTCAAAATTTAACTATAGTAAAAGACATAAGTCTTTTCCTATCTATCAAAAATTTATATTTTTGAAGCCCTGAAAATCATAAGATTTTCTTGGTATTCAACGACAAAACGAGGAAATATTAATGTCGTTGAGTATAGCAAACTTAAGGTTTAAAAATACTCTTTTTCTTGATTATTTATGAATACAGAATTAATTAATAGTATTTTGGCGATACCTATATTATAACTATATTTAGAATTCTATTAAATTTATTCTAATAAACATCCAGAAATTTGATAATTTCTGGCTGATTAAATTTTAACAAAATAAACAAAAAATTTAACATGACTGATAAAAATAAACTAGATATAAGAAAAGAATCAGAAGAAGCAATATTAAAAGAATCAGAAGAGATAGAAGGAGAAAAAGTTCAAGGATATGATTTTAATAAAGGATTAAATTGGGATGAGATAATTAATTCTTTTTCTTCTACTGGATTTCAAGCTACACACCTTGCAAGAGCTGTAGAAATAATTAAAGAGATGAGAAAAGAAAAAGCTTTCATATATTTGGGATATACTTCGAACATAATAAGCTCAGGAATTAGGGATATTATTCGTTATCTTGTTGAGCATAAATTGGTAGATATGCTTGTTACAACTGGCGGAGGAATTGAAGAAGATTTTATTAAATGCTTGGGAAATTTTAAGATTGGAAATTTCTCTCTGAGTGGAGAGATGCTTAGAGAAAAAGGAATAAACAGAATAGGAAATATTTTAGTGCCTAATTCTAGATATATTCAATTTGAGAAATGGATTCTTCCTATACTTGAGAAGCATAAAGATGAAACTTTGCCGCCCTCCCAACTGATAAAGATTTTGGGGGAAGAAATAAATGATAAAAGAAGTATTTACTATTGGGCTGCTAAAAATAATATTCCTGTTTATTGCCCTGCGATTATGGATGGCTCGCTGGGAGATATGATTTATTTTTTTAAGCATCAAGGAAATACAAATTTCAAGATTGAGATAAGTGATGATGCTATTGAGCTAAATGATTCAAATGTAGGAAAGGAAAAGACTGGGATGATTATTTTAGGATCAGGAATAATTAAGCATAGCATCTGCAATGCCAATCTTTACAGGAATGGGGCAGATTATGCTGTTTATTTTAATAATGCAATTGAAGAAGATGGAAGTGATGCTGGAGCAAGGCCAGATGAAGCTGTTTCATGGGGGAAAATTAAGACAAAAGGAAAAAGTGTAAAGGTTTTTGGAGATATTACTATTAATTTTCCGATTTTAGTTGGAAAGAGTTTTGTTGATTGATTAATTCTTCTTAAAATATTTTCTTGAGTGCTGTATCATCCATAACAAAAGAATAATAATTATAATATTAATAAAAAGAGAAAGAAATCTTCTAACTACTAAAAATTTTGCTAAAAATAATATTTCTAATGGTATCCATAGCAAAGAGATTACAGCCAATCCAATTGCTCCCGATTTATCATTTTGCAGCAGCTTTATTGCAAAAAATATCTCTAATATAGATAAAATAATTAAAGAGATTGCAAGGATATATGTCAAAATGTAAAAATTATAATTAATATGATTAGAAATATAGTAAAAAAGCACATCTGAAGGGTCTTCAAGCAGTTCTCTCCTAAAAGTAAAGGCAAGAGCTTTATAAAGATCTGCTTTAAAATAAAGAATAATACTTCCCATTATAATTCTTAATATACCTCCAATAATTTTGTATATTGATATTAATATTGCGGGATAATTTTTTGCCATGGTTATTAAATAGAATCTATTCTTAAAAATCTTTCTTAAGACCACTTAAAACCCGTTTATACAGAAAGGTTTATATACTTTATTGTTTTTAAAAGAATATGAAAAATATAACTCGAAGGATTGGCAATTCTACAGTAACTTATTCCTCAACTAAGGATAAGTTTACAATAAAGAGTGGAAAGAAGATAACTAATTTAGCCTCATCACAGCCCTGTTAATTTAGTTATACACATTTCTTTGTATTTTTAAATAACTTATAGTGCCAGACTTCTCTAAATTCGCCTTTAATTTTGTTATCAATAAATGGGCAAGGTTTAAAATTAAAATTGACATCAATTGCAATAATAGTCTTCCCAGCATTACATATAGTTTTATGATTTTTTATTCCTAATCTATTAATCAAGGGATCATGTATTCCAACAAATATTTTTTCTTTTCTCGCTATTTTAATAGCCCCCTTATACAAACTTAATATTTTATCTATTCTGACAGTTTCTACGGACCGCCCTAAATTCCTCTGTCTTAAAATATTAATATATCTAATTTTATTCTCTTTCATAAACCCTATAATCTTTTGAAAGTCTTCTAAATTTTCTTTAAAAATTGTAAAATTAATAGTAACTTTCTTTTTTGTTTTAACTATTCTTGTAATATTCTTTTTTACTTCATTTAGTTTATTAATTCCTCTAATCTGCTCAAATCTTTCTTTTTTAAGGGAATCTAGACTAATAACAATTTCATCAATATAATCTTTGATAAATCTTTCTATCTCTTTGTTAAAAATAGACCCATTTGTTATCAAAGTTACAAATGGTTTTTGATTTAAATGATTTATAAAATATTGAATTTTTTCAAAAACTAATAGTGGTTCTCCGCCACTGATTATTATTCTTACAGGATTTATTTCATTTATAACGGCTATTAGCTTTTTAACATTAATATCTATTTTAAAAAATCCACTATTAGAATAACAATGTCTGCATTTAAAATTGCATCTTCTTGTAAAACTTATATAAACTTGAATTGGTCAATTGACCATATTAATACTGCCTTGCTATATACACAACTTCCTTAGCTTTTTTTCCGCAAATTGGGCATTTATTTATTTTATCTGAGACTTTCTCCTTCTCAAGTTTTGTCCCTCTTACTGTTGCCTGAAAATCTTTTTCAACAACTTCTGCACATTTTGCTCCGTCCATTTCTAAAGAACAGAACCCAACTCTCGCAATTTTTCCAGATTCTAAAGCTGCTTTTAAATTTTCTTTTTTGTCTACATCAATAATTCTATTATTAAATAATGAATCTGCTTTTTTAATTAGATTTTTATCATATTCTTTTGCTAGCCTATCAATTTCTTCTATAATATCTTTTTCTTTTATTGTTTCTTTTTTATTTAAGTCTCTTCTAAAAATAGTCAGCTCTTTTTTTGCTATTTCTTTTCTCCCTAAATCAATTCTTAATGGAATTCCTTTCATTTCCCAGAAATAAAATTTATCTCCAGGACTTTTATCTGAAGAGTCAATTTCAACATCTATTTCTTTTTCTTCTAACTGTTTCTTGAGTTCGTCTGCTTTTTTTAATATTTCTTTATCTTGGCTTATTGGAACTATTACTACTTGTTTTGGTGCTATTTTCCAAGGGAATACTAGTCCTTTATTATCGCCATGTATAATTATAACTGATGCAAATATTCTTGAGATAGCAGGACCATAGCAAGTCATAAAGCAAAGCTTTTCCTGTTCGTCTTTATCTTTATATTTGATATTAAACACCTTTGAGAAATGTTGGCTTATCAAATGAGTGGAAGGCTGCTGGACAACTTTTCCATCTGGATTAAGGACATCTGCTGCATAAGTAAAATAAGCTCCAGGAAACTTGTCCCATTGTGGTCTTTCAAAGAAAATAAATGGAAGGCCATAGATGTCATGAAGGACTTCTTTTGTTGTTTCCATATCTTCTTTAACTTGCTTTTTAGCATCTTCTAGAGATGAATGAGCACAATGGGTTTCAATCCAGTGAAATTCCCTGCTCCTTAAGAAAGGGCGGGTATTCTTTGTTTCATACCTGAAAATATTTGCCCTTTGGTAGGTTTTATATGGCAAATCTTTATAGCTTCTTATCCACAAAGATAACATCTGATAAAATGCTGTTTCTGATGTTGGACGGAGAGCATATTTTTCTTCTAATTTTCCATCTCCTGCTTCGGTAACCCAAAAAACAGAGGGGGTGAAACCTTTAACATGTTCTGATTCTAACATAAAGTTTTTTTCTGGAATAAGTGTTGGAAACCAATAAGGTTTGTGCCCTTTTCTCTGAAGATTTTTTTCCATGTGTTTAAACATCTTTTCCATTGATAAGACAGACCATGGCTGGAAAACTAAAAACCCTTTGACATTATATCTTATGTCTCCTAGTTCTGCTTTCTGAACAATCTCAGTATACCATCTTGAGAAGTCTTTTTCTTTGTCTATATTAAAAGTTATTTTCTCTTTTTTCATAGTTTATGTAACTTAAGATAATATTTAAATTTAATCAATAGGCCCAGAAGGAATTGAACCCTCATCAATCGGTCCGAAGCCGACTATTCTTATCCGTTGAACTATGGGCCTATAAATATAGATAGAGAAAGAGTTTAAAAAACTGAGGTTTTTTAACTCATTAAATTATTCTCATATAATCATATAACTTAAGATTTAAAAATCTGATTAATCTATATAAATTATAAAAATGAAGTCAAAGTTCTTTCCAGCACTGGCAGTATTAGTTGGGACAACTATTGGAGCAGGGTTTTTGGGAATTCCTTATGTTGTAGCTAAATCTGGGTTTATTATAGGATTAGTTTATCTAGTTCTTGTAGCAGTATTTATGCTTCTTATAAAGCTATATTTGGGAGAAGTTTCTTTAAGGACAAAAGGTAATCATCAATTAACAGGATATGCTGAAAGATATATAGGAAAATGGGGAAAAATTTTAATGTTTCTTTCTATGTTTTTTGGTATATTCGGAGCACTATTTGCTTATCTTGTTGCAGAAGGAAATAGTTTAAGCTATCTTATATTTGGAAATTTTGATTTTAGTTTTATGTTTTCTTTGATTTTCTGGCTAATAATGGCTGGGTTAACTTATATAGGATTAAAAGCATTAAAAAAATATGAGAAAATCGCAATGTTCTTGGTCTTGGCTATAGTCTTATTGATTATCATTCTTTTTGCAGGAAAAGTTCAAGTTAACAATTTAACTTATATTGGGAGTGATTTATTTCTGCCTTTCGGTGTTATCTTATTCAGTTTTCTTGCTTTTTCTTCCATGCCTGAAGTTGAAAGAATATTATCTGGGCAGGAAGAAAAAATGAAAAAAGTTATTTTGATTGGGGTAGCAATTCCTTTTGTTGTTTATCTTATTTTTACAATAGTTGCTGTTGGAGTTTATGGAACTGGCTTAAAAGAAATTGCAACATTATCTTTTGGAAGGTTATTTTCTATTCTTGGAATTTTAACTATGTTTACTGCTTTTTTTACTCAATCTCTGGCAATAAGAGATATGTTTAGATTTGATTATAATCTTGGGAGATTTAAAGGCTGGCTGCTGGCAATAGGCGTGCCTTTGATATTATTCTTATTATTTTATAAATTTGCTAATTTTATTGTTATATTATCTTTAGCAGGAGTTATTTCAGGAGGTTTAGCTGGAATTTTAATTTTGCTGATGAATAAGAAAGCCAAGGAAAAAGGAAATAGAAAGCCTGAATATTCTATTAAGATAAATAAGTGGATAATTTTAGTTTTGAGTTTGGTTTTTATTCTTGGTGTGATTTTGGAAGTCTTGAGTTAATAGCTTCAAATAGAATTGAAGTTATCGCTGGGTTTAAATATGTGCTTTTTTTAGATGTTTCATAATCAAACTTCAAAGAAGTTTGATATTAACATCAAGAAATTTAAAATGAATGACAAAATAAAGTTTTTAAGCATCTTGGCAATAGGATTAGTAATAATCCTAGTGACTATAATAATAATTGAAATTCAACAGCCTATTAATCCAGATACAAATACAACTGTAAATACAGATTTAAAGAAATTTGCTTCTGCAGAAGATTTAATTAATTTTCTTAAGACAAGTTCTCAATCATATAGACAAGGGTATGATTCTGGAGAAATAGCACTTAGCACTGTTGGGGCTGGGGCTGCAAAATCTGCAGAATCAGCAGGAGCAAATGATTATTCTACTACAAATATACAAGTAGCAGGAGTTGATGAAGCAGATATTGTTAAGAATGATGGAAAATATATTTATACTGCTTCTGGAAATAGTGTTGTAATAGTTGAAGCTTACCCTGCAGAAGATATGAAAATTGTGTCTAAGATAAATATTTCTGGAGTTAATGAAATTTTTGTGAATAAAGATAAACTAGTTGTTTTCACAAATTCTTATAGTTATCCTATATATAAAGAAGCAAGATGTCTTGGAATGGGGTGCGGGGGATATTCTGAGTCTAGAAGTATGGTTTATATATATGATATTTCTGATAGAGAAAATCCAGAGTTAGAAAAAAATATTTCTGCTGATGGAAATTATGTTGATTCTAGGATGATTGGAGATTATGTATATGTTGTTTCTAGCAAATATATTAATATTGAGCAGCCAATATTGCCTATGTTTAGTGTAAATAGTCAAGAAAATGTTGTTGCTGTGCAAGATATAGCTTATTTTGATTATCCTGATTATAATTATGTTTTTACTTCTATTGTGGCAATAGATACTCAAAGTGAGAAATTTGAAAATAAGGTTTTTTTAACAGGCTCAACACAGACAATTTTTGTTTCTCAGGATAATATTTATTTGACTTATACAAAAAATATGCCTTATATTGAACGCCAGAGCAGGACAATAGAAAAAGTTTTTATGAAAATCCTGCCTGAAGGAGAGAAAGGAAAAATAGAAGAAATTATGAATAAAAATATAAGCAGTTATTATAAATATAATGAAGCTTATCAAATAGTATATGGCTATTCAAATTCTTTGTCTGGAACAGAAAAAGAAGATTTTGATAAACTTCTTATGGAAGAGCTGCAAAATTTCAGCTTGAAAATAGCTAAAGAAACAGAGAAAACTGTTGTTCATAAAATTAATATTAATCAAGGTAAAATTGAATATAAAAAGGCTGGAGAAGTTCTAGGGCATATTTTAAATCAGTTTTCAATGGATGAATATAAAGGAAAATTTAGGATTGCTACTACAACAGGAGAAACTTGGGGGGGTAATAGCTTAAATCATCTTTATGTGCTTGATGAGGATATGAAAGTTGTTGGAAGTGTTGAAGACTTGGCTGAAGGAGAAAAAATATATTCTGCAAGATTTATGGGAGATAGAGCTTATATTGTTACATTCAAGAAAATTGATCCTTTATTTGTAATTGATTTAAGCAAGGATAAACCAGAAGTTTTAGGATATTTAAAAATAACAGGATATTCTGATTATTTACATCCTTATGATGAGACTCATATTATTGGAGTAGGAAAAGAAGCACAGGGCGGAGGAGAGAATTTTGCATGGTATCAAGGAATAAAAGTTTCTTTGTTTGATGTTTCTGATGTAGAAAATCCTAAAGAAGTTGGAAAAATAATAATAGGAGATAGAGGGACTACTTCAGAAGCTTTATCTGATCATAAAGCATTTATGTTTGATAAAAGTAGAAACTTGTTAGTTCTACCTATTAGTGAATACCAGATAAATGAAAGCAAGTATAATGGAGAAGTTCCTGATAATGCATATGGAGAGTTTGTATGGCAGGGTGCTTATGTCTTAAATATTGATTTATCAGGAATAAGTGTAAAAGGAAAGATAGCTCATGATAATGACACTGAACAGCAGCATCAAAATTATTATGGTAATTATAATACTCAAATCAGGAGAAGCTTGTATATGGATGATGTGCTTTATACTATGTCAAATAGTATGATAAAAGCTAATAATCTAGAAAGTTTAGATGAGCTAAATTTTGTAGATTTACTTTATGTTGGATATAATTATTATGGCTATGGAGTTGAATTTGCTCAGACAGGTGTTGTAAGTGCTATAGTAAAATAAAATCTTAAAATGTCAGATAAATACTTATTATTTAATTTAGAAGATGATAAAGCAAAGAAATTAGGAGAAATAATTTCTAATCTTAGTTGCAAGAAGATTATAAACTTGCTGGCTGAGAAAGAGCTAAGTATTTCTAATATTAGCAGAGAGATCAATATGCCTATGAATAGTGTCCAGTATAATATTTCTAAGCTATTAGAAGCAGGATTAATAGAAGAAGCAAAAAGCTGGTGGAGTGTTAAGGGCAAGAAGATGCCAACTTACAAGGTTGCTAATAAGCTGATTGTTATTTCTCCTAAAAAAACAAGCAACTTTTATTCAAAGCTGAAGAGCGTTGTTCCGGTTGTTTTGGTTTCGTCTATTTTTACCTCCCTGTTTTTCTGGACTGAGGAGGATAAAAAGATGACTGCAAATTCTTTTGATGCTGCTATAAATCTGACTCAAAATACAGCTATATCTGGGGCTTCCCAGGCTACGGAAAATGTTGCTAAAACTGCGGGAGATCTAGCAAGTGTTAGCTCTGGAACTTCGGCTTATATATGGATAATAATTTTAATCTGGCTGGGAATTTTTGGATTCGTTATTTATAGCTTTATCAAGAATAAATAGTTATTTTTCGGATATTTCCAGTATAATTATTGAGATTATTCCTATAATTAAGCCCGCAATTTGCAAGGGAGTTACTTTATCTTTCATATAAATCCAGCTATAAAGCAATAAAGTTATTACATTAAATAATACAAAGATAACTGAGGCAATCGCTATATTCTGGTATTTAAAACTCCATGCTAAAAATATCAAGCCAATAAGCCAGATTAATAAACCTGCAATAAAAAATGAGACTTTGTTTGTTTGAACCCATTTTGCCATAGAAATATCTCCAATTGTTAATATTATTCCCCCCCCCAGAAGTATGCTTATTGAGAATAGGTTCATTTTAACAACTTCTCAAGAACTTTTCTGGCAACAGAAAAATCAGCTCTTCTTTCTGAAAGTTTCATAATTTCTCCCATGAGAAAGTTAAAAGCTTCTTTCTTTACTGATTTATAATCTTCTGCTGACTTTTGATTTGCTTTTATTACTTTTCTACAAATTTCTTCTATTTCTTCTTTGTCTGTTATCTTGCCTTGAGATTTTATCTGGTTTTTTATTGAGAAAGATTTAGGAATAAACTGATTTAGAATTTGTTTTGCTTTTAGCTCTGTTATTTTGCTTGATTTAACTGCTTCAAGCAATTCAACAAAATGCTCTGGCATGATTTCAACTTCGTCAAGCATCTTTTTATTATAATTTAATACCCGCAGCAATTCTGTTGTAACCCAGTGAAGTGCAAATTCTGGATTTATATTTTTTGCTATTTGCTCAAAGAATTCTACTAATTCTAAATTACTTGTAAGAACATCTGCCTGCTTCTTATCTATCTTATGCTTTTTGATTAATTTTTCTAATTTTTGCTGAGGAGTTTCTGGAAGACTTTTTTTTATTTCTTTAATTAACTTCTCATTCAATGTTAATAATGGCAGGTCTGGATCTGGAATAAAGCGATAATCTTCTTGTTGCTCCTTGCTTCTCATCCTAATTGTTATTCCTTTAGCTTCATCATATCTTCTTGTTTCTCTTACAACTGGCTCTTTTTCCTGCCTGATTATTTCATATTCTATTGCTGCCTTAATATTCTCTATTGATGATAAATTTTTTATCTCAACTCTTTCAAAATTATTTTTTTCTATAGAAACATTAACATCTGCTTTTATTCCTGCATTCTTATCAATTGCTTTTATGTAATCCAGCGAGAGAAGAAATTGCTTAAGCCAGTTTTCGACTTCTAAAGAACTTGAGAAATCTGGCTCTGTTACTATTTCAGCTAAAGGCAGGCCACTTCTGTTGTAATCTATGCACCCAGTTTCAGGATTCCATTGTGCTGGATCTTCTTCAAGATGCAACTCGCGGATTTTTATATTTTCAAATTTTCCATTTTCTCCTAAAGGAATTGAATATGCACCAGACATTGTTATCTGATAACCTTTTGGCAGGTCAGGCCAATCATAGTGTTTTCTCTGCCAGATTAATTTAGGATTAATCTTGCATCCTAAAATTAGAGCAATAGAAATAATTTTTTTAACAGCTTCTTTATTTGGCAACATTGGTTTTGAGCCTGGCTGTCCTGAACAAATTGGGCAGATGTTTGTGTTTGCTAGGATTCCAGATTTTGCAGTATGTCTTTCTGATTTGCACCTGCAGAATAACTTCTCTTTTGTTGTGAGATAAGCGTGAATTTCCAGGCCTATTTTTACTTTTTGCTTTTCTTCTTTAATCATATCTGATATTGGGGGGATAGCTTTTTATATCTTGTTCTTCTTCTAAGTGTATGGAAGCAAATTTCGGAGATAAAGTTAGAATTAAAACAGTTAAAGAAGAGATTGAAGGAATTTTATTAGAGTCAAGTGAACAGGGAATTTATTTATTAAAGCTGAAATCTGGATATAATATTGGGATACAGAAAGAAGATATTGTTAATATTGAAGTTGTAGAAAAAAAGAGTGAAGAAGAAAAGAGAAAAGAAAGCAAGATTAAGATTAATAAAACGCTGCCAGCGATTGATATGATTATTACAGGAGGGACTATTTCCTCAAGGCTAGATGCTGGTACAGGAGCTGTTTCTTGGCTTACAAAGCCTGAGGATTTATTAAAGTTTTATCCAGAATTAAAAGATATTGTAAATATAAAAAAAATAAAAGTTCCATTTATGAAAGCAAGTGAGAATATGGATAGCTTGGATTGGAAGGAAATAGCAAAAGCAGCTTATGAAAGTTTAAATGATAAAGATTGTCAAGGAGTGATAATTACTCATGGAACTGACTTTTTGCATTATACTTCTGCTGCATTATCGTTCTTCCTGCGGGATTTAAATAAGCCTATTGTACTTACATATGCTCAGAGGTCTAGTGATAGAGCTAGTTCAGATGCTCGCCTTAATTTAGTTTGTGCAGCAAGAGCAGCTATTTCAGATATTGCAGAAGTTATGTTAGTGGGACATGGAAGTATAAATGATGATTTTTGTTATGCTTTAATGGGAAGCAAGGTAAGAAAGATGCATACATCAAGAAGAGATGCTTTCAAGCCAGTAAATACTAGGGCTATAGCAAAAATTTTTCCTGATGGAAAGATAGAACCAATATTAAGCTATAATAAGCGAGATGATAATAGAAAGATAAAGCTTGATAATAGCTTTAATGATAAAGTTGCTTTAATTAAATTTTATCCTGGAATGGAGCCAGAAATTTTTGATTATTTATCAAGCAGATATCAAGGAATAGTTTTGGAATTATCTGGTTTAGGACATATTGCAACAGAAGAAGCTAGGAAGAATTTGCTTCCTGCAATAAAAAAGGCAATTGATAATGGGCTTGTAATATGTGCTGCTCCTCAAACTATTTATGGAAGATTAGACCCTTTTGTATATTCTCCCGGGAGGCTGCTTATGAAAGCAGGAGTTATATTTTTAGAAGATATGCTTCCTGAAGTTGCCTATGTTAAACTTGGATTTGTGCTTGCACATAAAGATTGGAGAGGAAAGATTAAAGAGAAGATGCTTGAGAATATTTCTGGAGAGATTAGTAAAAGATTAGAAGAATAATTCTAGATATTTATAACTCTTTAGGGGTTACAAAATAGAAAGATTTATAAACAAAATCAGGGTTTTGGATGTATGAAAAAATTTGATTTTTGCCTATTGATGTCGGAAATACTTCCTATTTCCGAGCACTGTCAGAAAATGGAATTTTCTGAAGACTCCAAAGGAGATTTAATATGAAAACAAGAGTAATACATCACACTACTTATGGATTCCCCTTAGATCCTATGTTTTTTGGGCAAACTTTTGTAATAGGAGATCATACAAAAAACTCAAGCTTAGAAACAGCTGTGTCTACCTTACATAAAGATACAATGAATGATTTTGATCTTTTTCAATTAGATAGAAAGCTAGCTTTTCAGAAGTTTTTTACAAAGTTAATAAAAGGCAATATTCACCATGAAATGTGGAAAGCTAGTGAAATAAAAGATAGTGAAGATAAAGAAAGATTTTTTGGATTACAAACAGCACAAAATGGCAGAAGTGATTACATGAAATTATTTTTAGAGTGGGTAGAAGATTCTAGACTTGCTTTAGCTTTTCATTATTTTAAATGGAATCATTTTGGATTAGATGAGCTTAAAAGAAGATATGGGAATAAAACTAAAGTTTATTTACATTTGCATTGTATGGCTGAGATGTACTTTGGAAATTTAAATCGGGCCGAGTTATCTGGAAATAAAAATGAAAGGAGAGACAGACTTCATAGGAGCATTGATTCTGTTAATCCAACTTTCGTAGCTGTTTCTGACGCTGTTAAAAGGTCTTTTATGCAGCATAACTTAATTCCTGAAGAAAGAATAGTTGTTGTTAAAAATGGGGTTTCTTCTGATTTATATAATATTGTAAGTGATGATGCAAAACAAAATTTTAGAAGAGATTTAAGAATAAATGCATCAAAATTAGTTGGATATGTAGGAAGAATTTCTCCTGAAAAAGGCAGTGCTATGCTTTTGAGTTTATTAAGGCATTATGAAAAAAATCCTGCTGATATTGGATTTGTTATTGCTTCATCTAATGGTGAGCATATGGATAGATTTATTCAGGATGTGCAAAGATATGCTCCTACTTTAATAGAACAAGATAAATTAAAATTTTGTGTTGATGTGTCAAAATTGACTGCTGGTTTATATTCAAGAGATAAAGAAGTTAGTGAATTCTTTCTTGATAGATTTACTCAAAAAGGGATAGTAGGAAGCAAGCTATTTGTAGATGCTATTAGTATTCCTTTGCAACCTTATTTAGATGTTTATTTGCAGCCTTCAAATAGTGAAGCTTTATCTTTATCAGTTTTAGAAGCAATTATGAGTGGAATTCCAGTAATAGCTTCTAATGTGGGGGGATTGCCTGAAATTGTCAGCCATAATAATGGTAATTTAATTGATGTTGATGGAAGGGCTGGGAGAGTTGTTATGAGGGATTTTGTTGATTCTATAGAATATTGGATTAATAATCCTATGGATTCTGCTTATGCTCAAGAAATTAGAAGCCATTTAATTAGAGCGGGATTTGATGCTAAAACTATGGCAAAAAAATTAGACGAAGTTTATCAACACTAACTTTAAAAATCTCCTGATTTTTAACTCTTAGAGTTTGCTTCGAACAAACTTAAGATTTAAATAATCTTTTTCTTATCTTAGTATATGGAAAAAATAGAGATTAGGTGCGGTCTGGAGTGTCATCAGCAGCTGGACACAGGAAAATTATTTTGCAATTGTCTTGGGATTTTGAGAAAAGATGAGCCCGACTATATTGTTGAGAGGAAGTTGCATACTATAGCTGGAGAGACTGGGGAAGTAGATGAAGCTGTGAAATTTGAAGCAGGTAGAGACAGGAATTTTGTTTATCAAGGATATTATGATAACTGCTGTTTAGTTGAGTTGGATGAATGTCCGCCTTACGAAATTAATTCTGAAGCTTTGAAAGTTGCTTTGCAGATTTCTTTATTATTAAATTGCGAGATAATTCCTTATACTCAAATTATGAGGAAGACTGTTATTGATGGCTCAAACACAAGTGGATTTCAGAGGACTGTATTAATTGCCAAAAATGGCTGGATTGAAACCAGCGATGGAAGAGTTGGGATACAATCAATTGATTTGGAAGAAGATGCTGCCCGCATTATAAGTCAAGAAGAAAATAAAGTAATCTATAGATTAGACAGATTGGGAATTCCTCTTGTAGAAATTGCAACTGCTCCTGATATTAGGAATCCTGCGGAAGCAAAAGAAGTTGCTTTGATAATAGGAGATATTTTAAGGTCTTGCAAAGTTAAAAGAGGATTAGGGACAATAAGGCAGGATGTTAATTTAACTGTTTCTGTAGATGGAAAGTGGGGAAAGAGAATTGAGATTAAAGGAGTTCAGGAGCCTGGGTTAATTATTAAGACTATAGAAACTGAGACTAAAAGGCAAGAAGATTTAATTAAAAAAGGAAAATCACAAGCAGAGGTTAGAAAAGCAGAGGAATCAGGAGAAACAATATTCTTGCGACCAATGCCTGGAGGTGCAAGAATGTATCCTGAAACTGACTTGCCTTTGCTGCATATTTCCAGGGAAATAATAAATAATGCTAAAAAAGAACTGCCAAAATTAAGAAGTGAAATAAAAGATGAATTAAGGAAACATGGATTAAATGAAGAAATTGTTAAGCTCTTGTCAGAAGAAAATAAAATTTCAGATTTCCAAGAATTAATTAAAGTTTATAATAAACCTGATTTAATTGGCAAGATGCTTACTATTTGGATGAAAGATATAGAGAATAAATTAAATAAAAATAAAAAAGATATTAATAATAAATTAACTATTGATATTCTTGAGACAATTCTTCAGGCAGCTCAGTCAGGGAAGATATTAGAGAATGATATTCCTAATATTATGAAAGAAATAGTTGAGGGAAAGAGAGTAGAAGAAGCTGTAAGAAGAGAGAAAATTGAGAATTTAGAAGAAGAAATATTAAAGCTGATAAAAGAAAAACCAGGATTAAGCAAAAATGCTTATATGGGATTAGTAATGGCAAGGTTTAAGGGAAAAGTAAATGGGAAAGAAGTCGCAGAGATTATTTCTAAATTGGCTAAATAATCTTTGGACCCATCAAAAATTTACATTTTTGAGGTTATGAATATAATTGAGAAGATGGTAAAGTAAGTGCTATAAAATATCCTTTCTTTTACAATAATGCTTTTAAAGTCATTTTAGTTATGTGATTTATGAGAAGAATTCACGCTTATACTAAATCTTATATTGAAAAATATAATCTCGGACCTACAGATAATGGAGTTTCTACAGTTAGTTATGTAAGAGATGGGTTGACTGGGGTTGAGACTGTTGTTCTGCCTGTTAATATTCCTACTATAAGGGGCAAAACTGCCTTTATTTTAAAACATCCTGGAAAAAGAGTTAGATTAGAAGGAGTGGATGAAATTTGGTCTCCAAGGGATTTGCTAAGAAGGATAAGCACTCAGCAATACTCTAGATTACGCAGAATTGAAAATGGGAGAGTAGTAGAATTAATAGAGAAGGGAGTAAGATTGGCAAGATACGACAGAAAGAAAACTTCCAGATAATCTTATTTATGTCTCTTAATACTATAGTCTTTGACAATAATAATTGAGCAGTTTTATTGATATCCTATCTACCAAAGGCGCACAATTGCTCAATTTTTAGCGTCCTTTGATATATTAAGATTTATTATCAGGACTAGTTTTATAAATCTCTTATTCCTTTATTATTTATGAAACAAAATAATAAATGGTTGATTATGTGTATCTCTTTATTAGTTTTTATTTTAATATTAACTTTAATAACTAATGGATTTAATTTTTTGGAAAGGATAGATTTAACTGCAAATCAGCTTATGCCTGGAATTCAAAATAGTATGATTACTGCAATTGCCAAGGCAATTGATTTTTTATTTGATATTACAACAATGATTATTATTTCTATAATTCTTGCTTTAATTTTATGGATTAAAAAATACAAGAAAGAAGCAATATTTTTTGCAATTATAATGCTGATAAATTCAGGATTTATTTATCTCTTCAAAGAGGTAATACAGAGAGCAAGGCCTTTAAATGCTATTGTCGCTGAGGCTGGATTTGCATTTCCTTCTGGGCATGCAACTACAGCAGTTGTTTTCTTTGGGTTGCTGGTTTATTTAGTTTTGAAATCGAATTTTTCTAGAAGTTTTAAGATTTCTTCACTAATTTCTGTTTTTCTGATTTTACTAATAGGATTTTCGCGCATTTATCTAAATGTTCACTGGTTTTCTGATGTTTTAGGGGGATTTGCTCTTGGCTTGTTTATAATTACAGGAAGCATATTAGCAAAAGAATACTTTGAAGGATAATTATCTCAGCACAATAATCTTTATAAACAATTATCTCTGATAAGAAGGATGATTGTTGAGCTAGATTATAGTGATGTTAGAAAAGCTAGAAAGAGAATTCTTATTGGCGAGAGAGTTGATTGGGAAGAATATGCTTCTTTTTATAAAAAATTAAATACTTGCCAAAATGGAGAGATGAGAGACAGGGCTTTAAGAATTGTTGGGATGGATTTAGTGCTTGCAGGAGTTGTTGGCGTGAAAAAGGGATATGAATTTCATACTGATAAAGGGGTTATATCTTTGCCTGTTACTCTTCCTAATATTTCAAATAGATTTGCAAGAGAAAGTGATGCTCTAAATTTTGGGAAAGTTATGAAGCTAGAAGGTGTAGTTGTGCCTATTGGATTTTAATTAATCTTCTAAGGCTTTTTTGATTTCTTTGAAAACATCTTCTACAGACTGATTTCCATTGATTTTTATTACTCTTGATTTGTAAAATTTCAATAAAGGCAGAGTTTCTTTTTTAAACTCTTTAATTCTGGTTTTTATTGCTTCTTTGGTGTCATCTTTTCTTTTTACTAATTTTCCTTTGCATTTATTGCATAATTCTCCTGCTTGTTTTAAATTATTTAATCCAAAAATCATTCCACATTTTGAGCACTGAAGCCTGCTGCCAAGCCTATGGAATACTTCTTGTTCAGGAAGCTCTAAGAAGATAATTTTTTTGGGAGGATTTATTTTTTCTAAAAATTTCGATTGTTCAGTATCTCTTGGGTAGCCATCTAGTAAATAATTATCTTCTGGAATATTTTTTGCCATGATTTTATTTGTTAATTCATGAGGAGCAAGAAGCCCATTATTTACATATGCTTGTAGCTGTTTTCCTTCTTCACTCTTTTTTTGTATCTCGGCTCTAAGCAAATTACCTGCAGAAAGATGTTTCAAGCCATATTTCTCTGCAATTAATTTTCCTTGAGTTCCTTTTCCAGAGCCTTGGATACCTAATATTACTAGCTTCATAATATTAATTTGAAACTCTTATTTAAAAATCTTCGGATTTTTAACTCGTGAGAATTTCCGAAGAAATTTCAGATTTAAAAAGCTTTAGTAAAACAATTATTGTTGTCAAGGACAATAAACAATAAAAACCCCTGAAATTGACTAAAATCATGAGGCTAATGGATATTGTAAGGGAATTAGAACAACTGCCAAATACTATTAGGAAATATAGAACCTCGGAAATTTTAAATATCTTTGGCATTCCTATTGATTGGGATCATTATATTTGGCAAAATGGTGCGGGGGTAAATTTTATTGTGCACCCTGAAAAAAAGCCTTATGTTATTATTTCTTGTCATCATGATACTTGCGAGCAAGATTCAAGCCCTGGAGCAAATGATAATGCTTCTGCTGTTGCAGTTACTATTGATTTAATGAAAAGATTTCAGGAAAAAAGATTGGCAAATATTGGAGTTATGGGGCTATTTTTTGATGAAGAAGAATTAGGGTGTAAGGGTTCAGAAGCTTATGTCAGGAGGCATAAAAAAGAATTAGCAAAGGTTTTGGGTGTTTATAATGTGGAGATGGTTGGTTCAGGAAACATAGCTGCTTTATGGCCATTAAACCAGGAGAGTGATGGGCTTTTATTAAGAAGTTTAGAAGAACAAGCAAGATATCAGGCAACACCTGTAATAAGAGTCCCTCATGTTGCTATGAGAAATTCTGATCATAGAAGATTTTTAGAAGCAGGTGTAAAGGATGCTTTTTGTTTAACAATGATAAGTGAAGTTGATTTAGCAGTAGCTAGAGAATATGAAGAAGCAAGAGCTAAAAGAAAATCAGATAAGGATTTGCAAACAATAATGGATAGAGCTCCTATATTTAGAAATTATCATAAACCAACTGATAAATCAGAATTTTTAAGTGAAGAATCAATGAAATTAGCTTCTGATTTACTTTATGGGGCTATTTTAAGAGTTGATGAAAATAGAGGAAAGTAATTTAATTCTCTTAGTAACTTTTATAAACACTTAATTTCTAGGAAAAATAAGGTGATTAGCACCAGCTATTTCTGGAAACAATATGGGAGAAATAAAAACAATATCTTGGCAGGAGTTTCAGACTAGGAAGAATAGAGCAAGAAAGGAAATATTAGTAAGAGCTGCTGCAAGAGTAGAATCTGGGTATCCTTCACATTATAATCTTGATTTAGATTTGTTGCCTATTTTAAATACCTGGGATAATATTCCATTTAGTTTTCCCGTTCATAGCTGTTCTGGGACACCAAAAGAACATGGAAGGAAAGAATATCGTCATGTAAATGGGTTGCAAGAAAATCCTAATGCTTATTTTGATGCTCATTCTTATATGGCTCATCCAGGTTTTGGCTCTTTTAAGGAACTTTTAGAAAGTTATTTGAGTGGAAAAGCAGATTTTCATAAGAGTGGGCTTCACGACTTGGAAGGATATGAGGGGATTTATGTAAATACAATTAATATTAATGTGCCTGAAGAAATAGTAAAAAGAGGGGATTTAGAATATTTAGATAGATTTTGGAAAGAATTTAATCTGGTTCTTGAACGATATGTTATGGAGAATAAATCTACTAGGGCATGGCATTGGGAAGGCGCATAGAAGAATTTTTAAATTACCTTTTTATAAGCATATTATGGAAAGAAGCTTAATAAGCGGTTTAAATGAAAAAGATGCGGGGAAAGAAGTAAGGATTAATGGTTGGGTAGATACTGTAAGAAATCAAGGGAAGGTTATTTTTCTAGATATAAGAGACATCTCAGGGACTATTCAGACGGTTATTTTTGGTAAGCATAAGGATATGGAGGATGCTAAAAATGTTTCAAAAGAGAGCAGTATTGAAATTATCGGGAAAGTCTATTTGAGGCCTAAAGGAACTGAAAACGTTAATATTCCTACTGGAAAGATTGAATTGCAGATTCAGGAGTTAAAGATACTAACTTTATGCCTTGCTTTACCCTTTGAACTTGATGCTAAGGAATTGGGAGAAGAAGTGAGATTAAAATATCGGTACTTAGATTTAAGGAGAAAGGAGATGCAGAATAATCTTTTAGTTAGAAGCAAGTTGATAAAAGTAATAAGGGAATATCTGTATTCTAAAGGATTTAATGAATTTGAAACGCCTATGCTTGTAAAATATACTCCCGGGGGAGCAAGAAACTTTTTAGTTCCATCAAGAATAGAAGCGGGGAAATTTTGGGCACTTCCAGAATCGCCTCAATTGTTCAAACAACTTTTAATGGTTGCCGGGATGGAAAAGTATTTTCAGATTGCAAAATGTTTAAGAGATGAGGATGCAAGAAAAGATAGACAGCCGGAGTTCACACAGTTAGATGTTGAAATGTCTTTTGTTTCTCAGGAAGATATTCTCCAATTGATGGAGGGTTTAATAAAAAGAGTCTGGAAAGAAGTGTTAAATGTGGAGGCGCATACTCCTTTTCCAAGGATAACTTATCAAGAGGCTATGAAGAAACATAATAGTGATAAGCCTGATATGAGAAAGGATAAGAATAATCCTAAAGAATTTGCTTTTTTATGGGTAGTTGATTTTCCATTATTTCAGTATGATAAAGAAGCGAAGAAGCATGTAGCAAATCATCATCCGTTTACTTCTCCGAATATGGAAGATTTCAAGAAAAATCCTGAAAAGGCAAGAAGTATTGCTTATGATTTAGTATTAAATGGGGTTGAAGTTGGGGGAGGGAGCATAAGAATTCATGATTCAGAAGTTCAGCAGAAAGTTTTTGAGATATTGCAGATTAACAAAGAAGAGCAAGAAAGAAAGTTCAAGTTTTTATTAGATGCCTTGAAGTTTGGAGCTCCACCTCATGGAGGAATTGCCCTTGGTCTAGATAGGATGTTGCAATTAATGCTTAATACAACTTCAATTAGAGAGGTTATTGCATTTCCGAAGAATTCTGATGGGAGAGAAGTAATGTTAAATGCTCCTTCAGATGTTACTGATCAGCAGCTTAAGGACTTGCATGTAAAAATAGCCTGGCCTGAAAAGAAGGAAGGGAAAAAGGTTTCTAAAGAAAAATGAAATAAGAAATAAACGTAAAATGATTTTAAAGAAAATAACCCCTCAGGTTTATTTATTTCCTTACAAAGATAAAAACGGGGCTATAAGGAATATTGGAGTTGTGAAAGGAAAAAGGGGAAAAGTGGTACTAATTGATTCTGGCCCTGATAATTTTTCTGTAAAAAAGGTTCTTCAGATTTTGGCCAAGAACAACTTATCTGTAGTGGGTATTATTAACACTCATTCGCATGCAGATCATTGTTGGGGTAATCAGTATGTCGTTAAAAAAACTAATGCAAAGGTTTATTCATCTATATTGGAATCCGAAGTGCTAATATCTCCTTTAATCGAACCCTTTTGTTTTTTTTCTGGGGCATTCCCGATAAAAGAACTTAGATCTTCTTTTTTTGAGTCTCCTGGGTCTAGCGTGGATGTGTATCTATCTCGGAAAAATCAAATAATAAAAATTGCAGGTATTTCCTTTAAAATAATCGGCTTGCCAGGACATAGCTTTAATCATATTGGGGTTATAATTGATGATGTATTATTTTGTGGGGATTCTGTATATTCTAGAGAGGCAATGTCTAAGCATAAGATACCTTTTCATGTGAATATTGAAAATGTTAAGAAGACGTTGAAAATGTTAGCTCGCTTAAAGTGCCAAGTTTATATTATGTCCCATTCTAGTCCAGTGAATAGTTTGAATGATCTAATTCGGTTTAATTTGAATTACTTAAAAAAAATAGAGGATCAAATTATTAATATATTAAAAAAACCAACTTCTACTGAGAATGTAATTCAGCAACTAAGTTTTATTTATGGGGTAAATATTAAGAAGCCGGAGGACTATTATCTTTTTAATACAAAAGCAATGGCTTATCTTTCTTATCTATATAATTATCACAAAATAAAAATTATTATTAAAAACAACCATCTTTTATGGTCAATTTAATTACATTAAGTGCTTGAAACAGCTTTTATCTCCATATCTCATATTTCCTGAATAATAGAGTGCCATTGCAGGACACATCCCTTTGCAGTTCTTTAAGTAATTCTTACAGGACTTGCACTGTAACTTTTCATACTTGCTAAAAAAATCAAACTGTTTTGATTTAAACCATATATCTTTAAATTTATCTTTTATGACGTTAGAGTAATCAAAGATATTTTTTTTATTAATTCCTAATTTTCCAAATATTTTCTCTTCTTTTTTTATCATGTTTATAATGCCTGGAACATAAAAATTCGAACCCATAATACCGCAAATTTGTATTTCTCCGAAACAATTAACTGCTAATGCTAATTTCCCAACTCCACAACAATCACCATTAAACATCTTGGGCGCAATTTCTCTTTTGTGTTGCTTATCAAATAAATTAAAATCATAATCTACTTCCAAATATTTTCTCAGTTTACCTTGAATTTCGTGGATTAATTTTGATAATATAAAAAAATCTTCGGCGGTCGGAAGAAGAGATTCTATCCCCTTGGGAATACCGAATGGTCTTAGGGGGCCGATATGAAAAACTATTTTATTTTTAGTTTCAATCGAAATCTTTTTAATTTCAAATATCATCTTTTTAACATCACAAAGATTGTTCTTCAAAAGAGTATAGTTCACTTTGAGATTGACTCTATTTTGAGACAATGTTTTAATAGTTTTTATAACTTCATCATAATTTACGATTCCTGTTCTTGCAATTCTTAGGCTTTCATGGGTCTGCTTGCTTCCTGCAATAGTTACTCGAAATTCGCCCCAATTATATTTTAAAATTTTTTTTAGAGTATTTTCGCGTTTATAAAAATTGCCGTTGGAGTAAAGCATGGGGGCCATACCTTTTTTGATAATATATTTAGTAATTTCTTCCCAGTCAGGATTTAATGTTGGCTCTCCCCCAGTTAGTCTTATCCACATACCTCCCATTGAAGCTACTTCATTTATCAGTCGTTTAATTGCTTCTTTTGTTAGCAACGGTTTATTTTTCATTCTAGTAAATGCGTTGTAACAATATACACATTTATATTGGCAGTCTTTGGTTATTTCGATATAGATTCCTAATGGGGCAATCAGTTTTGGATAATTAAGTTTAACTTTAAAAAATTTAATATCTGCATTTACTTTAGATAAATCCCTATATTTTTTAAGAAAATGCCTAATTTTATTTTTCCTTCTGTTAAATAATTGTGTTTCTTCATCTTCAGAATTCCAGCAGCAATTCTTTATTAACTAAGAAGAAATCCCCATCTTTCAAGATGGGGTCGTAGCTATTTAGCGAAGAGAGATAAATATTTATTCTATAAATGATTATGAATTCAATGAGCTAGTTAAAACTCATTGAACATAACAAACAATAGTTAGAACTTTCTCTA
>Ga0209542_10002968_pt1 | contig 37087 bp, 41 predicted proteins | sample RifCSPhighO2_01_FD_184028 | JGI IMG/M metagenome (GOLD analysis project Ga0209542, IMG submission 184028) | Soil microbial communities from Rifle, Colorado - Rifle CSP2_plank highO2_0.1 (SPAdes) (version 2) | ecosystem: Environmental > Terrestrial > Deep subsurface > Rock core/Sediment ... | reverse complement strand
TTACCTTTATTCTTATTAGCAAAATTTGTTACTATGCTAGCTCCCATTGCCGATGTTTGCAAAGAAAAGAGAAAGCCGGCGATCAATAGGAAACCAGGCACAAGATATGTAGCAAAATCAATATTTTCAACCCCTGTTGCTTTTGTAGCCTCCTCTGTTACTTTATCTGCCAGGAAAAGGAAAAAACCAGCCGGTATTCCTATGATGCACCATGCAAAAAACTGGTTCCACCACATTTCAAAATATTTTTTAGTAAAAGGAAAAACATAAAAAACAAAAGCTAATGGAGATAAGATTACTAAAATCCATAGCGCCATATATCTAAATATAAAAAGAAAAAAGAAAAGCATAAAAATGATGGTAGCCACAATATTATAAAAAACAAATCCAGTAACCATTCCTAATAAACTGAGAGGATCAATTGCGTCAAAACCAAAAGCTTGTCCTACAATGTTTGTCTGGGTTTCAATTGATTGCATAAATTTTTGTCCGAAATATCCGCCTTTATTAAGAAAATAACCCATCGTTATATTTGAACCATCAATAAATATACCGCAAATTAATAAAGAAAAATTAATAAGCAATGCAACTATTATTAATTTCGGCAAAAGTTTTTTCGCTTGGTACTCTTGAATTCTTAAAGTGGTGGCTATTCCTATAATTACAAAACCCAAAACGACAAACATATTTGCTAAATCTCTAGCAATTGGCCATCCTGTTGCTACTGCTATATTAGCATCGGGACCTGTGATATGAGTATAAGAAGAACCAAAAACATAACTTCCTACTTTTATTGGAATTGACGTAACTCCTAATAATAATGTGTGCGCAGAAGACGCTAATATCCCGCTAACGGCCATAAAAACACCACTCACTGCAAAAATTACTCCGTTAGTAACATTGTTTACTGCAGTCTCAGCAGTCCCAGTCACTGTATCACGCAGCAAATTCCCAATTTTATAGGAATTCCAAACAGGAATAAGATATTCCCACCATGCTGCAAAAGCAATATCTGGCGCAACGATCCCCAATACAACTAAACACAAAACAATAGAGGTAATTATCTTTTTATGTTTTAAAATTGAGGAGAAAAATTTCATTGTATTATTATAACACATCTTAAAAACAGTAAGCAGTGGATAATTATTGAAAAGTGTTTGTTAAGCTAATCCAATTGTCCACACTTAATGTCTCGGCTCTTTGGGTTGGGTTTATTTTATTTTTCAAAAGCCAGAGGTTTATTTGTTGTTTGTCTAATTTTAACATTTTTGGCCCATTCAGTAAACTCAGGGCAAGTAAATTGTTGCCAATTTGTTTTCTTGGTTGTGAAAATCCAGCTTTTACAATTTTGAAAAATAATTCAACAGATACAGATGGTGAAAGTTTTTGGGGAGTAATTTTTATAATTGCCGAGTCCACTTTTGGTTTAGGCCAGAAGTTTTCTTTCTTAACATAAAATATTATTTTTGCCTTGGCATAAAACTGCACAGAAACAGCCAATATGCTCATATTTTTGGGGTTTGCGCAAATTCTTTGAGCTACTTCTTTTTGAACCATTAAAATAATTTCTTCTGGCTGATTTTGGTTGGGTGGATTTTCTAAAAATTTTCTAATTAACGGTGAAGTTAAGTAATATGGAATATTGGCAACCAATTTATATTGTTTTGGCAATTCAATGTTAGTTTTCAAAATATCGCCTTGGATAATTTCTACATTTTTAAATTCTTTTAAGGTTTCTTTTAAAATTTCTATCATTTTTTTGTCTTTTTCTATGGCAATTACTTTACTTACACTTTTTGCCAGTTCTTGAGTAAGCGTTCCAATTCCTGGTCCCACTTCTAAAACAACATCTTCTTTTTTTAAATCAGCCGACTTAATAATTTTTTCAAGAGCACCTTTATTTACCAAAAAATTCTGACCCATTCCTTTAGATGGCACAGTTTTATATTCTGTCAGAATTTCTTTTACTGTTTTTGGAGAAGATAAATCAAAATTCATTTCGTTATTGTAGCATTTTTAGCTGTGGATAAAAACTTGACCTCTTGGCTTGAAAATGGTAAATTTAAGTTACTTTGTATTACGAAATACTTGAGCAAATAAAAAGAAAAGCGCTCTCAGTTAAAATTTTATTTATGGGGAAAAGGCGCACGAGTTCGAAGGGGTTATTTAAAAACCCTTTGTTTTCTTTTGGCTTATTTGCGTTTGTTCTACTCGGAGTTATATCTTTTGGAAATGATAGTTTTGCCGACCCCAATGGTTTGAAAAACAGCGATGCAGTATTTTTTAATACTTTTTTTAAAGATAATAACACAGAAAAAGATAGCCCATTTTTTAGTAAAAATGAGGCAATATCTTTAGAAACCCCCGATTTTAAAATAGTGCAGGATAATTCTATTTATGGAATTTCTACTCCAAGGGTTCTTACCACTCAAGTATTGGGAGCTATTTTTGGCGAATCAACTCAAAACGGTAAAGATATAATAGAATATGCGGTTGAACCGGGCGATACTCTTGAATCAATAGCCAGTGAATTTAATATTTCTTTAAATACATTGCTTTGGGCTAACGAACTTTCAAAAAATTCGCAAATTAAAGTTGGGCAAAAATTAGTTGTTTTACCTGTGTCGGGAGTTATTTATATTGTAAAATCGGGCGATACTTTAAGCGAAGTTAGTAAAGTTTACAAAAGCAAAACACAAGACATAGTTTCTTTTAACGACCTTTCAAATGAAGGAGATATTTTTATTGGAGATATTTTAGTTCTTCCTAATGGAGTGATACCTCAAAGAGCTCCGGTTGCTGTTTATCAGGCGCCGTTGGCATCAAGTTTCTTTATTTTCCCAACAGAAGGAACAATAAGCCAAGGGCTACATTTTTACAATGGCGTGGATACATCTAATAAATGTGGAACTCCAATTTATGCCGCGGCTCCAGGGCAAGTTCAAAAAGTTAAATATGGTTATAACTTTGGCGGAGGTAACTATGTTACAATTTTACATTCAAACGGAGTGGTTACTTACTATGGCCATCTTATGACAAGTTTGGTAAAACCGGGAGACAGGGTGGATGTTGGCGAAAGAATTGGTTTTATGGGTGGAGGTTTAGGCATGGCTGGAGCTGGCAGGTCTACTGGTTGCCATTTGCATTTTCAAGTTATGGGAGCCAAAAATCCTTTAGCAAAATATGGCATTGGAGCTACAATAAAATATTCAAAATAACAAATATTTAAAATAACAAAAAAGCCAAGGCGTGCCTTGGCTTTTTTGTTTAAAGTTATTTTTTACAATTAGTGCAAACTCTTGCTTCGGGATAGGCCTGTAATCTTTCGTCATCAATTTCTTTACCGCATTTTTCACAGACCCCATATTTATTATTATCAATTTTTTCTAAAGCAGAATTAACATCTTTTAAACGGAGTTCTAAATTATGTTCAATAGAAAGAAGATTGTCGTATTCTTGAACCTCGTCTGCTTCTTCTTCCATATTGCCATGTTCTCTATTTGGATATTTCGCATCCCAATTATTTTCTAAGCTTTCATCTTTTACAGCAAAGCTACTTAGTTCTTTTGCAAGAGCTTCTTTTTGGCTCTCTAATTTTGTTTTAAGTTCTTCAATTAGTTGTTTATTCATTGGTTTTATTTTTATTTTGCTCTTCTATTGTATCTTGCGCCCTTATGTCCTCTATAAAATGCCTTCTTTGTTCTTCTTCTCTCTCCGCTGATTGGGCCAATCTTTCTTTTAGCATATTTGACGCGCCTTTTAAAAATTCTTTTTCTTTTACCTCGCCCATAGGGGTGGTTTCTACTGGCTTAGACCATTGTTCTCTCTGAATTTTTTCTTTTTTCTCACTAAATATTTGCTCTCTTTTTTCAGCTTGAACTTGTTGTTCTTCTAGTAGCCCTCTTTTTTTATCTTCAACTCTTTTAATTATTTTTGAGTATACTTCTCTTAAAGACATATCTATTGCCTTTATTTGCTCTCTTAAACTATTCTTTTCTTTGGTTATTTGAAGGTAATCTGTGTCTATTTTTTCCACTTCTCCCTTTATTTTTTCTATTTCTTTTTCAACAATCCACCTCTTTTTTTCTACCTCTTGCCTTTTTGTTTCTAATTCGCCCCTTCTTTCTTCTAAACTCTTTTTTTCCGATGGAACATTGCTCGTTTTTTCTTTTTCCGCTATAAACTTTTGTTCTTCTTCTATTTTTTGTTCCCCTGCTATAATATCTTTAAGTTTTGCTTCTTCTGCTCTTTTATTAATTAAGATTCGGTTTTTTTCTAACGCCAAAGAGGATTCCTTTTCTTGTTCTAAAGCATCTATTTGTTTTTCTAAGCCAAGTCTTTGCGATTCAAAAATAAAAATTTGTTGTTTTTCAGATTCATCTGCATAATTCTTAATTTGTTTTTCTGCCGACCTCTCTTCATTGATATTTTTTGAAAGAACTTTTTCTCTTTGTTGTTCTTCTAATGTCATTCTTTCTTGTTCTCTTTTCTTATTTGCCAATTCTCTTTCTAATTCTTCTGTGGTTTTTCCTTTAATAATTTTGTCTCTTTCTTTTAAGGCATCAACCTCCCTCATTTTTTGAAGGTCTTTTCTCATTGTTATTATTTCAGCTCTTTTTAAAAATTCTTTTGCTTGTAATTCTTCGTCTTTGGTTATTTCCATAAACAATAATAAAAATTATTTTTTAACGAATTTTTTAGGTTGAAAACCAGCATCTACTGCCGATAAATTAATTCTGCCTAATTCGTCAATACCAATGATTTTAACTGGTATTACATCGCCAACTTTAACCACATCTTCTACTCTTTCAATTTTATATGGAGCAAATTTAGAAATATGCACTAATCCAGATTGGCCAGGCAAAATATCAACAAAAGCTCCAAAGTCCATAATTTTTCTTACTGTTCCCGAAAACTCTTCTCCTATTTGCACCTCTCTTACAATTGATTGAATTCTGCTTACGGCATCTTCAACAGCTTTTTGGTCTTGCCCTGTAACAAAAACTAACCCAGAATCTTCTATGTCTATACTTACCCCATACTCTTCAATAATTTTATTAATTACGCTCCCTCTTGGGCCAACAACTTCACCAATTTTTTCAGGATTAATTTGTATAATGCTAATTTTTGGAGCAAAAGGCGAAAGGTTTTTTCTTGGCTCCGATATAGTTTCTTTTATTATATCAAGAATTTTAAATCTTGCATCTTTAGCTTTTAAAAGGGCTTCTTTGAAAATTTTATTATCTATGCCGTTAATTTTTATATCCATTTGAATTGCGGTAATTCCATTTCTTGTGCCAGCCACCTTAAAATCCATATGCCCAAAATGATCTTCTGGACCCTGAATATCTGTTAAAACTTTATATTTGCCAGTTTCTTCATTTTTTGCCAATCCAATAGAAATACCTGCAACAGGTTCTTTAATTGGAACCCCAGCATCCATTAATGCCAAAGTTGCCGCGCACACAGATGCCATTGAAGTTGACCCGTTGCTTGATAGCGCTTCAGATACAATTCTAATAGTGTAGGGAAACACTTCTGGATCGGGAATTAATGGTAACAAAGCTTTTTCTGCTAAATGCCCGTGGCCAATTTCTCTTCTTTTTGGGCCTCGCATTGGAGCTGTTTCTCCTGTGGAAAATGGAGGAAAGTTGTAATGATGCATAAATCTTTTCTTGCCAGAAATTTCCATTCCATCTAAAAGTTGTTGGTCGTCGGGACCGCCCAATGTTAAAATTGACAGTACTTTTGTGAGTCCTCTGTGAAATACGCCACTGCCGTGAGTTCGTGACAAAACCCCCACTTCACACAAAAGGTTTCTTATATCTTCTGTGCCTCTGCCATCTGGTCTTTGATTATTTTCTATAATATTTTTTATAATTATTCTTTCAATTTCTTTTTCAAAAAAAGGCAAAACTTGTTTTTCTTTTCCTTCTGATGGATATTTTGATTTAATAAATACTACTAGTTCTTCTTTTAGCAAATCTATTCCCGAAAGATTTTTTTCTCCAGCTGGCGCTTCTGTAATTGCTTTCTCTAATTTATTACCTAAAAATTCTTTAATATCTTTTTCTATATCTAACTCTACTGCAGAATTGAAAGTATCTTTTTTTACGCCAATTTTAGCAACTATCTTTTTTTGAAAATCAATTATTTTTTTTAAGGCATCTTCAGCAAACTCTGTGGCTTCTAATACATCTTCTTCTAAAACTTCTTTGCCTCCCATTTCTATCATATTTATTAAAACTTGCCCTGAGCCCGCCGAAGGGTTTTCTATAGCAGACAATGTTAGGTCGAGAGTGCTTTCTTGCCTTTCTTTATATGTGGGATTTAATACAAATTTTCCATCAATTTTACCAATTCTTATAGCTCCCAACGGCCCATTCCAAGGAATATTAGAAACAGCTAACGCAAAAGAGCCAGCAATCATGCTAAAAACATCGGGGTCATTTTCTCCGTCAAAAGATACGCAACTTACTATTACTTGTATTTCTTTTTTAAAATCTTTTGGAAATAAAGGCCTTACTGCTCTATCAATCATTCTCGCGGTTAAAATGGCCTCATCTGATGGCCTGGATTCTCTTTTTAAAAATCTTGAACCTAAAATTTTCCCTGCGGCGTAAAACTTTTCATCGTATTCAACAGTCAAAGGAAAAAAATCAGTGCCATCAAGATTACTTTTCGACATTACTGCAGTAGCTAAAACTTCTGTTTCGCCATAGCTTACAATGCACGAGCCCGAGGCCTGTTCTGCCCAATCAGCAAGCTTAATTTTTAGAGTTTTATCTCCTACTTCTAGCTCAAATGTTTCTTTAATCATTTTTTATTTTTGCGATAAAAAAGAGAATTTTCATTTGAATAATTCCAAATAAATTAGAAGCATTCAAATGACATTCTCAGTTTAACTCGCAGTTTATTTATTATTTTTTTAAAATTTAATTTTATAAATCCAATCGTGTGGACCAACGGTTAAAAATGCCACAGTATTATCATTTAAAAAACGAAAAATAATTCTGTATTTTATATCTATGCGAAAACTCCACACCTCCCTTGATTTTGGAACTAATTTTTCGGTGTGAAGCGATGGATAAAATGGATTATTTTTAAAAATCGCTATCTGTTTTTCTGCCCGCTTTTGAATTTGTTTTTCTAAGCAAGAAAAATTTTCCTTAAACTCTTTTGTTAGAAAAATCTCCATAAAAACTATCTTAAATTTTTAAGAGACCTTAATTTCGTGACTCTTCCTGCTTTGATATCTTTTTCAGCACGAGCTAAACTCTTTAAAAAATCCGGATTAAACAAGCCAAAAATAGCCGCTAATTTTTCAAATTTATCGGCATCTAACTCAACCATCGCCTTGTGTTTACGATTTTTCCCATCTTTAATTGTGATATTTAATGAAACCATATTTTAACTTTGTATTTTTAATACATCCTAATCTTACCAAAAATTTCCTAAGAAATCAATTTTAAAGTCTATTTTTCTGGCGAATGCAATATTTTTTCAAAATCTTTTATAATGTCGCTTGTCATTCCATTTGTTATTTTTTTTAGATTATTTGGATTAGAGTGACTGGTTTTCTCATCAACAAGTACAATCTCTGAAACTTCACCCGTTCCTCCGCCGTTTCCATATGTAAAAGGTTCTCCTATTTTTAATACCCCAGATCTTAAATCTTTTTCAGACAAAAAAGCTCCTTTTATTTTTTGCCCTTTTTCCCAACCTTCGTTTTCTCTGCCATTAATAATCGACCAATCTTTGCCCATTAAGGATTCTTTTTCACTGGTTGCCATTTTTTTAATTAAATATATATTTCCAGATGCAGTTCTAAAATATACTTCTCCAATCCCTTGATAAAAATGTGTATTTATCTTGTCTAAAGAAACTTCATCTATTTCTATTCCTAAATGTTCTTCATCAACTGCAACACTACGTTCAAAGTGCTGTTTTTCTTGTTCTTCTCTTGGTTTAAATTGTTCTGGTGACCCCGGCATAGCTTTTATTATTTTTTTAAAAGAAATTTTTGCGGTAATAAATCCAAATCAACAAATTCATCGGCGGTTTCTTTTAGTTTTAAAGAAGTTGTTCTGCCAAAAGCCATAACTTCTACTCTTTTGCCCTGATTTTTCAAATATTCAACTAAAGCAATAAAATCACCATCACCCGATACCAAAACAATTACATCTAATCCGGGAGAAGTTCTTATGGCGTCAATTACAATACCCACATCCCAGTCGGCTTTTTTGGCTCCCCCATAAAATTCTTGTAAATCTCTTACCCTTGTTTCAATGCCTAGTTTTGTAAGAGCATCAAAAAATGGCTTTTCTTCGCCAGTTTTTGTTCTTACAACATATCCAAATGCTCTTATGAATTTTCTGCCTGCTATGGCTTGTTTCAAAACTTCTTGGAAATTAACTTTGGCGTGATAAAGATTTTTTGCAGAATGGTATAAATTCTGAATATCAATTAAAACTTCTACTCTTTGTTCTTTTGGTTTTTGCATTACTTTTTTAGTCCAATTTTTTTAGTTATAATACTGTGCCTTTTTTCCGATTCTTTTTTGAGATAGTTTAACAATTTTTTCCTTTTAATAACCATTCTTATTAAACCTCTTTTTGAGTGCAAATCTTTTGGATTCTTTTTTAAATGCAAAAGCAGCTTATCTATTTCTTTAGTAAGCAAGGCAATTTGAACTTCACAAGACCCAGTGTCTTTTTCGTGAATATTATGTTCTTTGATAATTTTTGTTTTTTCTTTTCCTGTTAACATATTTTATTTTTTAATTATATATACTTAATCTCTATTATATACTATATTTTTATTCCTTTGTAAAGTGCGCCCAGCAGGAATTGAACCTGCAACCTTATCCTTAAGAGGGATCTGCTCTGCCAATTGAGCTATGGGCGCGTATTAAATTAAAGCGTGTTCCAGGCGCAATATCCAAGAGTTGTGCACAAAATAAAGTTGACAATTAGCCATGAACAAAAAACTAAAGCTAAACCAATAATAGATACCCACAATATTTTTTTGCCTGTTCCGGCTAAGTTTGGGTTTCCAGCTGAAATCATAATCATTATTCCGCCAATTGTAAGCATTAAAATTGCCAAAGGGGTGGCTACCCAATATACAACAAAATTAAAAATATTATTAAGCAGAGCAAAAAAATCATTAATTGTGCAGGGATTGGTAGTACCTGGAAGCGTAGTAGGACCAGGAGCATTCCCGCAAGGAACTAATATTATTTGGGCATTTACTAAAACAGGCGCTAAAACTAAAAGTAGAATAAATAAATTAATTAGTAAAAAAAGTTTTTTCATAATGTTTTAATTAGTTTACATTGAACGAAGTGAAGTGTGCCCCTAGGAAGATTCGAACTCCCAACTTTTGGTTCGAAGCCAAATATGATATCCATTTCACTATAGGGGCGATAGGGGCAAATTTATTTATATTTTATACTAAAAATTGAAAAAAAGCAAATTATAAGATAGAATGAATTAAATCAGGAATATCCTTATTTCTGATTATATTTTTAAATGATTATTCCTAAAGAAGTAAAAAATATTATTGATAAACTGAAAAAAGAGGGATTTGAGGCCTTTATTGTGGGGGGCTGTGTCCGCGATTTTTTAATTGGAAAAGAGCCCGAAGATTGGGATATTGCCACAAACGCTAAGCCAGAAGAAATTCAAAAAGTGTTTCCCAATAGTTTTTATGAGAATAATTTTTTGACTGTTACCGTATTAACAAAAACTAAAAATTTAAAATTACAGGAAATTGAAATTACAACTTATCGCCTTGAAGCAAAATATTCCGACAAAAGGCACCCCGATGAAGTGAAGTTTGCTAAAACAATTAAAGATGACTTATCAAGGCGCGACTTTACAATTAATGCCTTGGCTTTGGGTATAAAAGGCGCAAAAAAAGAAATTATAGATCCGTTTTTTGGCCAAAAAGATTTAAAAAATAAAATCATTAAAACAGTGGGAAACCCAGAAGAAAGGTTTTCTGAAGATGCTTTGCGAATGATGAGGGCGGTTAGATTTGCCACAACTTTAGGATTTCAAATTGAAGAAAACACAGCAAAAGCCATTAAAAAAAACAGCATTTGGTTAAAAGCAATTTCGCAAGAAAGAATCAGAGACGAGTTTTTAAAAATTATAATGGCCGATAACGCGGCAAATGGCGTAGAGCTGTTAAGAGAATTGGGTTTGTTAAAATATATTGTTCCAGAATTAGAGGAGGGCTATGGAGTAGGTCAAAATAAGCATCATATTTATGATTGTTATTGGCATTCTATAAAAGCTTTAGAATATTCAGCAAAAAAGAAACTTAATATGCAGGTAAGATTGGCTTCTTTATTGCACGATGTTGCAAAACCAAGGGTAAAAGCCGGCGATGGTAAAGATTCTACATTTTATAATCATGAAGTGGTTGGGGCGAAAATGACATTTGAAATATTAAATCGTTTGAAGTTTTCTAAAAAAGATGTTGAAAAAGTCACAAAATTAGTTCGTTATCATTTGTTTTATTATAATGTTGACGAAGTTGGCGAATCATCGGTAAGAAGATTAATGAGAAATGTTGGTAAAGACAGTATGGAAGAATTATTACAAGTGCGTCATGCAGATAGAATTGGCTCGGGTGTGCCTAAAGCTGAACCATACAAGTTAAGGCACTTAAAATATATTATTGATAAAGTTTCGCAAGACCCCCTTTCAGTAAAAATGCTAAAAGTAAGTGGCAACGATGTAATAAATGTTTTAAAAATAGAACCAGGTCCAAGGGTTGGGCAAATTTTAGATGTGCTTTTGGGATATGTTTTAGACGACCCAAAAAAGAACGAAAAAGAAATTTTAGAAGAAGAAATTGAAGAGTTGGGAAAATTAGAAGATAAAAAATTAAAAAGTTTAGCAGAAAAATCAAAAGAGGATAAAGTTGAAATTGAAAACAAAACAGACCAAATGACAAAAAAGAAATACTGGGTAAAATAATTCCAAGTAAGGGCCCATGGTCCAGTGGTAAGACGCTACATTCGCATTGTAGAAACGGCGGTTCGAATCTGCCTGGGTCCACAAAATATGGTTAAAGAAAAATTACAAAGAAGTATTGTTTATCCTGAAGTAAAACTCAAAGATGTTTTGGGGGCGTTTTGGCGTGGAATAAAATCACAAAAATGGTGGCTTTTTTTACTATTATTTTCAGTTACCTCGGCTAATATTATTGCTGTTATAATTCCAATTTTTTACAAACAATTTTTTGATACTTTAATAATTAATGGTGACAAATCAATTATTGCAAATAATTTGTTGATGATAATTATCTATATTGTTATTTTGAATGGATTTTTTTGGTTTTTTTACCGCATTGCTAACTTATCAAATAACACTTATCAAACAGCAGTGATGGCAAAATTAAAACAGCAATCTTATGACTACTTAATGCAACACTCATACTCTTTTTTTAGTAATAGTTTTACCGGGTCTCTAGTGCAGAGAGTCAATCGTTTTGCTAGAGCTTTTGAAAGGTTGTCAGACCATTTAACTTGGGATTTATTACCACTTACTGTTAAAGTGACTTCAATATTTATAGTTGTTTTGTTTATTAATAAATGGATCGCTTTGATTATTCTTATTTGGGTGGCCATTTTTCTGACATTCAATATTGTTTTTTCACGATGGAAACTTAAATATGATATTAAGGTTGCCGAGATTGACTCAAAATCAACTGGTTATTTGGCAGACACGATAACCAACCAAAATACTATTGCTCTTTTTGATAGTTTTGAAAATGAGTCGCGGGGATATAAAAATGTTACTGATGAGCAGGCAAAAAGTACAAAATTTACTTGGAATTTAGGCGCTATAGTGGAGGCCGGGCAGGGCTTTTTAAGTTTTACAATGGAATTTATTTTATTCTTTTTTGCTATTAAGTATTGGCAAGAAGGACTAATAACAGTTGGTGTTTTTGTTTTACTTCAAGCATATTTAATAAATTTAATTCATGAATTGTGGGGATTCACCAGAACGGTAAGAGACATATATCAAGGATATGCCGATGCTAAAGAAATGGTTGAAATAATGCTTTTACCTTATGAGATTAAAGATTCGCCTACTGCGAAAGAAATTATAGTAAGTAAAGGAGAAATTGAATTTAAGAATTTAAACTTTAGTTTTAACGGAACAAGAAAAGTTTTAGAAAATATAAATTTGATTATTAAACCAGGAGAAAAAGTAGCTTTAATTGGGCCTTCGGGTGCTGGAAAAACAACCTTCGTAAGATTGTTATTACATTTATACTCCCCCACATCGGGAAATGTATTTATTGATGGTCAGGATATTACTAAAATTACCCAAAACAGTTTAAGAAAGAATATTGCAATGGTGCCTCAAGACCCTGTGTTATTTCATAGAACATTGGCAGAGAATATAGGTTATGGTAAGCAAAATGCCACAAAAGATGAAATTGAACACGCCAGCCACCTGGCGCATTGCGATGATTTTGTTTACGACCTGCCATTTGGTTTCGAAACTTATGTTGGCGAACGCGGAATCAAATTATCCGGAGGTGAACGTCAAAGAGTGGCGATTGCCAGAGCAATTTTAAAAAATGCGCCAATTTTAGTGTTGGACGAGGCTACATCAAGTTTGGATTCGCATTCTGAAGGATTAATTCAAGACGCTTTAGATACTTTGATGTTAAATAAAACAACAATTGTTATTGCTCATCGTTTATCAACTATAAAAAAAATGGATCGTATTATTGTTATTGATAAAGGAAAAATTACTGAACAAGGTAGTCATAATGAATTACTAAGTAAAGAAAACAGTTTATATAAAAAACTTTGGACTTTTCAAGCAGGCGGATTTTTAGCAGATGCAAATGATGAATTAGCCGACGAAGAAAAAGAAGAAAATATTAGTGAAGAAGAAGTAAATGATGAAGATGAAGGTAGGCAAGAAGCGAAATTGGCTAATTTCTAATATATTTGGTACAATAAAACAATTAATGATCATTCTTAAAAATATAAAATATATATGACAGAAGAACAAATTATAAAATTTTATTTGCCTCGCGATGTGTTTTTGCATATTTTTGCAATGGTAACTATGTATTGGTCAGCAATAAGTTTTATAACCTTGTGCTGGCAGTACGTAAATTATTTTTTCCCGGATGTTTTAACTTATTATGGATATATGGGATTTGCAGGTCCTATTAGGTTTGCCGTTTCTTCTTTGGTAATACTTTTTCCTCTTTTTGTTTTGTCTTCTTGGTTTTTAAATAAAATTTATGCAAAAGAAGCGCAAGTAAGAGAATCTAAAGTAAGAAAATGGTTAATATACCTTACTCTTTTTATTACATCATTGGTTATTGTTGGTGATTTGATTTTTGTTATTAATACTTTTTTAGGAGGCGAAATAAAAGCAAGATTTATTTTAAAAGCCCTTTCAGTATTAGTAGTTACCTTAGTTATTTTTGGATACTATTTAGACGATGTAAGGCGTAATACTCCTTCAAAATTAGCAAAATATTTTGCTGGAATATCTGGGACTGTAATATTGATTACGGTTATAGGTGCATTTTTTATAGTAGGTTCTCCCGCAAATGCAAGATTGGTTCAGTTTGACCAGCAAAGATTAAATGATTTGCAAAATATTCAATGGCAAGTTGTAAATTATTGGCAAAGAAAAGAAGAACTCCCTAAAAGTTTAAATGATTTGAACGACTCAATATCGGGTTATTCTGTTCCGCAAGATCCTAAAACTAATCAGCCATATGAATATAGTATAAAAAATTCTACAGCTTTAACATTTGAACTATGCGCAGTTTTCAACTTGGAAAGTATGCAATCAAAAGGAGTTAAAGATACAAGATCTATGCCTGTTCCTGCCTACTATCCTAATGAAATTTCTCAAAACTGGAGCCACTCGGCAGGCAAGGCTTGCTTTGAAAGAACAATTGATAAACAATTATACCCCCCACTGAATAAACTGTGAAAAAGAGTGTAAAATACTGGGGATAACCTTATAGATTGACATTTAGAGTTATTTTTAGTAAGATTAAAAAGATAAGAAATAAGTAACTTTGCCCGTCTGACCACGGGCAATTTTTTTAAAAAAATATGGATATAAAATTATTTCAAAGAGCTTTGGCTCAAATTGCAGAAGAAAGGGGAATTTCTCCAGACGTGATTATAGGCACGCTAGAAGCAGCTATTGCTACTGCATACAAAAAAGATTATGGTAAAAAGGGTCAGAAAATAAAGGCAAAGTTTAACCCTGTTTCTGGCGATGTTCAGTTTTGGCAAATAAAGCTGGTGGTTGATGAATCGATGCTTTATACAGAAGAAGAAATAGAAGCGCTAAAAGAAAAGAAAATGATTCCTGCAGAAGATTTAGAAAAAGAGGGCGAGCAAAAAAAAGTTGTTTTCAATCCAGAAAAACACATAATGATAGACGAGGCAAAAGAAGATAACCCAAAAATTAAAATTGCCGAGGAGTTAGAAATTCCCTTAGAATCAAAACAAGATTACGGCAGAATTGCCGCTCAAACAGCTAAGCAGGTTATTTTGCAAAAAATAAGAGAGGCAGAAAAAGAAACTATTTTTTCTGAATATAGGTCGCGTGAGGGTGAAATTGTTTCGGGTGTTGTGCAGAGAATTGAGGGCAACACAATTTTTATAGATATTGGCAAAACTTTGGGAATTTTAAATAGAGATGAACAAATTCCAGGAGAGTTTTATAAACCTAGCCAGCGCTTAAAATTGTATATTTTAAAAGTTGAAGAAACTCCAAAAGGGTCGGTTGTTTTGCTGTCGAGAGCTTATCCAAAACTAATTTCAAAACTTTTTGAATTAGAAGTGCCCGAAGTGACTTCGGGGTCGGTTGTGATAAAATCAATTGCCAGAGAAGCCGGCTTTAGAACAAAAGTGGCAGTAGAGTCAAAAGAAGAAGGTGTTGACCCAATTGGCTCAATGGTTGGGCAAAGAGGAACCCGAATTATGGCGGTAATCAATGAATTAGGCGGAGAAAAAATTGATGTTGTTGAATGGCAAGAAGACCCGCAAAAATTTATAGCCAATTCCCTATCGCCAGCTAAAATTGTGAAAGTAGAAATTGGTGAAAAGAATACAGCTGTAGTTTTTGTTGCGACAGATCAGCTTTCTTTAGCTATTGGCAAAGATGGCAGAAATGTAAGATTGGCTGCAAACTTAACTGGCTGGAAAATAGATATTAAAACAGCAGAAAAAACCGAAGAAGTGAAGGAAAACGAACCCGCCTCCGCTGAAAGCTCTAGCGAGGTAAAAGAAGAAAAACCCAAGAAAAAAACCAGAAAATCAAAAAAAGTGAAAGAACCCGATGTTGAGGAGACAACAGAGGAAAAATAAATAAAATTAAATAAATATAAAATTTTAAAAATATGTGGTCAATTTATTTTCCAATTATCGTTTCTATTTTTGCTATAATTTTTGTTTATTTTACGATTACAAAAATTAGAAAAGCTCCCGTAGCAAAAGATAAGGCAATAGCAATTACAGAAGCCATACAAGAAGGAGCCGTATCTTATTTAAAAAGGCAGTATAAAACAGTGGGAGTTGTTGCAGTTGTATTATTTTTTGTTATTTGGATTTTCTTTAGCCAGCAATCTGGTTTTATGGTTGGGCTTAAAATGGCTTTTGGATTTTTAATTGGAGCAGTTCTTTCGGGATTATCTGGATTTATTGGCATGCTGGTTTCTACTCAAACAAACACAAGAGTAGCAGAAGCCGCAAAAAAGGGCTTGCCAGAAGCTTTGGAATTGTCTTTTAAAGGCGGGCTTGTAACAGGGCTTTTGGTTGTAAGCTTAGGATTATTAGCCGTATCGGGATATTATTTTTTAACAGGAATAGAGGGCTTGATTGCCTTGGGCTTTGGAGCAAGCTTAATTTCGGTTTTTGCCAGAGTTGGCGGAGGCATTTATACTAAAGCCGCCGATGTAGGAGCCGACTTAGTGGGTAAAGTAGAAAAAGGCATTCCAGAAGACGACCCAAGAAATCCAGCCGTAATTGCCGACCAAGTTGGCGACAATGTTGGTGATTGCGCAGGTATGGCGGCTGACATTTTTGAAACATACAGCGTTACAATTGTTGCCACAATGATTTTGGGCGCATTGCTTTTTCCAAAGTCCCCCCAATTTGTGCTTTTACCTTTATTTTTAGGAAGTATTTCTATTTTGACTTCTATTCTGGGAAGCTTTTTTGTAAAACTAGGTAAAACAAAAAATATTATGGGGTCTATGTATAAAGGCATAGCTGTTTGTGTTTTACTTTCTGCTATAAGTTTTTACCCTTTAATTACAAAAATGTTAGCAGGTCAAGATATTAATACACTCAATCTTTACTTTGCTTCTTTAGTGGGTTTGGTAATTGCAATGGGAATGTTTGTTATTACCGAATATTATACTTCAAAAAAATATGGGCCAGTAAAGTCAATTGCTAAGGCAAGTGAAACCGGGCACGCAACAAACATAATTAGAGGTTTGGGGCTTGGAATGCAATCAACCGCTTTACCAGTTTTGCTCATTGCTTTTGGAACAATTATAAGTTTTCAGTTGGCAGGAATTTATGGAGTGGCAATAGCAGTAATGGCAATGCTTTCTATTTCGGGCATTGTGGTGGGAGTTGATGCTTATGGCCCAATAACCGACAACGCAGGCGGAATTGCCGAAATGTCGGGTATGCCAGAAAATATTAGAAAAATTACAGACGAGTTAGATGCAGTTGGCAACACAACAAAATCGGTAACAAAGGGCTATGCAATTGCTTCGGCAGGATTAGCCGCTTTGGTTTTGTTTTCTGCCTATTCAGAGCAAGTAGGAGGACAGTTTATTTTAGATAATCCAAAAGTAATAGCCGGGCTTTTAATTGGAGGCCTGCTTCCCTATTTGTTTGCAAGTTTCTTAATGGGAGCAGTTGGTAAAACCGCGGGTAAGGTTGTTGAAGAAGTAAGACGCCAATTTAAAAATATTAAGGGTTTAATGGAAGGCACTGCCAAGCCAGAATATGGCAAATGTGTAGACATTGTAACTAAAGCCGCAATTAAAGAAATGATGGTGCCTGCTTTAATTCCAATTGTAGCCCCCATATTAGTTGGCTTTATTTTAGGTCCACAAGCTCTTGGCGGATTATTAATTGGAAGCATTGTTACAGGTTTATTTGTAGGCCTTTCAATGACAACAGGAGGCGCCGCTTGGGACAATGCCAAAAAGTACATTGAAGAGGGCAACTTGGGAGGCAAGGGCAGTTTCGCTCACCAAGCCGCCGTCACAGGCGACACAGTAGGCGACCCATACAAAGACACCGCAGGCCCAGCAATTAATCCGATGATTAAAGTATTGAATATCGTGGCGTTATTGATTGTAAGTTTCTTAGTTTAATTTTATGGGAATATTGAAATATATTATGACGGGAGATCCCAATAGTGATAATCACCAAAAAAACCAGCAAGAAATTAAAAAGTTTGAAAAAAAACTTGATGAGTTCTTAGAAAATGTTCGCACAAAGGATGTATTGAATGAATATAGTTTTAGTTCTAAAAAACTAAAGGACATTATTGAAAGAAATTATATATTGGGGATATATAATATTATATTTATACTAAATAGAGGTAAATTTTTGTGGGATGTTTTGAATATTTATACAAAATCCCCAGATGATTGGACAGAAGAAGATAAATTTATAGAAGTGCATATATTTTTGAATAAATATAATATTTATAAGTAAATTTATGGAAAATGAAGAACTCAACAAAAAGCTGAAGCTGGTTCAGCAGACCGACGAAGAAGTGGCCAGGGAGACGGAACGAATGAACAAATCACTAAGGGAACACCCAGAGGCACTGTTGGCTTATTTGAGAAAAACCGGGCAGTTGATAGAGAAATAAAAAAAGAAGAAAACTCCTATTCAAAAAACAGGTAATTTCGAGTTAAATTAGTATACTTGTTCCAGGGAAAATTGTCCAAATCATTATTATCCAAAAAGAAAAATAAATTTATGGAAGGAATAGAAGAAATTAAAAAAGAAATTAGTTTAATAAAGGAAAGAAACCAAAGAGTTGAGTTAGATAAAGCGTGGGAAACAAGTATATTTCGTATTGTTTTTGTTTTGATAATGACCTATATTATTACTGCCGTTGTTTTTTATTTTATAGGTGTTAATAATTTTCTACTTAATGCCTTAATTCCTACAGTAGGTTTTTACTTATCAACTCAATCTTTGCCATTTATAAAACAGTGGTGGATTGATAAATTTTATCGGTAAGCAAGAACCGTTCTTGCTTAATGGCTATTGACAGGGGCATATAATCTGATAAGATTAGAGCATAAACGCCCCAGTCAGCCGCAAGGTCCACTGGGGTTTTGCTTTTTAAAAAAAGTATAGTATTATAAATATATGAAGAAAATAAATTTTAAAAATATTGTTTGGAAAGAAGGTAAATATTATGTTGCCCAGTGTTTGAATGTTGATGTATCTAGCTTTGGTAACACAAAAAAAGAAGCTTTGGTTAATTTGCAAGAAGCATTGGCTCTATATTTTGAAGATAATAAGAATATAAAAACATCCAAAGTTGAGCATCCAGAACTAGTTGATTTAATGCTAAATCATGCTTAAACTATATCCGTCTAAATATATTGCTAAAGTCCTTCAGAGTAAGGGCTTTATTTATATTTCACAAAGAGGTAGCCATGTAAAGTTTTGTAAACATATCGAAGGCAAAACATTAACAGTTATTGTTCCGGCGAATAAAAAAGAAATTCCTTACGGAACTTTTAAATCTATTTTACGCCAATCTAAATTAAGCGAAGAAGATTTTAATATTTAAAAAATAAAATTATAAATGACTGATTTAATAAATAACCCTTCGATTTCACTCAGGGCAAGAAAATGTGTTCCGTGTGAAGGTGGTGTGCCGATTCTTGGAGAAGAGGAAATTAAAAATTATATGCCACAGCTTAAGGAGGGATGGGTAGTTTTGGCAGGTCAAAGAATTCAGAAACTTTTTAAGTTTAAGGATTTTAAAGAGGCAATGGTGTTTGTGAATAAAATTGCAGATTTGGCGGAAAGTGAAGGTCACCACCCAAATATTACTATTGATTATAGTAAGGTAAATATTGTAATTTGGACCCACGCCATAGGCGGGTTATCGGAAAACGACTTCATTTTAGCCGCGAAAATAGATAAAATAATATGAAAACTAATTTAACAAAGTTGCCAAAGTCAAAAATGGAAATTGAGTTTGAGTTAGATGAACAGGAGTTTTCAAGGCATATTAATGCGGCGCTTTTGCATTTAAAAGAGCATGTAAAAATGGATGGATTTCGCCAGGGGCATGTGCCAGAAGCAATGGTAAAAGAAAAAGTTGGCCAAGAAACTTTATTAATGGAGGCGGGTGACATGGCAGTAAAAGAAAGTTATTTAAAATATGTTTCAGATAATAATTTGGAACCAATAGGAGAGCCAGAAGTGCAAATTACAAAAATTGCAGAAGGTAATCCCCTTTTATTTAAAGTAACAATTACAGTTTTGCCAGAAATTAATTTGCCAGATTATAAAGAAATTGTTTCAAAAATAATTGGCCAATCGGCTAAAAATGAAGTTACTGTTACAGATACAGAAATAAATGATGCATTAAGTTACCTACAAAAGTCACGAGCAAAGTTTTCACAAGTAGAAAGAGAAGCCGAAAAAAAGGACTTTGTGGAAATTGAGTATCAAGCCAAAGATATAAATAATGGAAAGGAAGTGAAAGACAGGTTTGTTTTGGGTGACGGTGGGCTTATGAAAGGGTTTGAAGACAACTTAGTTGGACTAAAAGCAGGCCAAGAAAAAGAATTTTTAGTAAAGTTTCCTGACCAAGCTCCTCAAAAAGATTTAGCTGGCAAAGATGTTAATTTTAAAGTGAAAATGGTGTCTGTGCAAAAAATGGAACTTCCTGAAATAAATGATGAGTTTGCAAAAGAGCTTGGTGGTTTTGATAATTTAGTTGCCCTAAAAAGTAATATTAAAGAAGGTCTAATAGACGAAAAAACAGAAGGTGAAAAACAAAAGCGAAGAGTGGAATTTTTAGAAAAAATAGCAGAAAGAACAAATTTTGAAATACCAGAAAAATTAGTTGATGCCGAAAGCGCAAGGTTAATGGAAGATTTAAAAAATAACTTAACTAGTAAGTTTAAAATTTCTTTTGAAGAATATTTGGCCTCTGTAAAACAAACAGAAGAAGAAATTAAAAAAACATTTGCTAAGGAAGCCGAAAAAAGAATTAAAAACTTTTTAGTTTTAAAAGAAGTTGGCAAAAAAGAAAATATAGAAATTTCGAAAGAAGAGCTAGAAGAAGAATTAAATAAAATAGTAAAAAATTATTCCAAAGAACAGGTTTCTAAAATTGACATAAAGCAGTTCAGAGAGTATACTAGAGATGTAGTCTATAATGAAAAAGTTTTTCAAAAGTTGGAAAGTTTTACAGAATAGATTACGAATAAATCATAAACATGCCAATAGTTCCAACTATTGTAGAAAAATCACAACGCGGTGAGCGCGTATACGACATATTTTCAAGGCTTTTAGAAGAGCGTATTGTTTTTTTGGCAGGTCCAGTAACCGATTTGAATGCAAATGTAGTGATAGCCCAAATGTTATATTTGGCTTCAAAAGACCCAAAAAGAGACATTAAGCTTTACATCAATAGTCCGGGAGGTTCAGTTACAGCAGGGTTAGCGATTTACGACACAATGCAGTTTATAAAATGCCCTGTTTCTACTATTTGTATTGGGTTAACAGCTTCTATGGCTGCAATTATTTTAGCTTCTGGCACTAAAGGAAAAAGGTTTGCCTTACCAAATGCTGAAATTCTTTTGCACCAAGTGGCAGGTGGATTCCAAGGGCAAGCAGTAGAAATAGAAATAACTGCAAGACAGATTCTAAAAATGAAAGAATCGCTTAACCAGATTTTATCCTCTCATACGGGTCAGCCATTAGATAAAGTAACAAAAGATACCGATAGAGATTTTTATCTAACATCAGAAGAAGCTAAAAAATACGGCCTTATTGATGAGGTTATAGGTGTAAAAGAAGCCAAATAGGAAATATAAGTATTTAACTAACAACGACCCATCACACCATAATTTTTTGAAAATTTGGTGTGAGGGCAAGAAACTCACCACGTTAGGTGAGTTTGTTTATTTCATAGCCCTACTGACTAAAGATTTTCCTATTACAATTTTAATATTTCAGCTACAAATTACCAAAATCTCATCGGCTTATACACTGTATAAACCTCTTCGTTTTTGATAATTTTCGCTCTGAAATCTTAAAATTTCATAACGGAAACCTTTAATCAGTAGGTCTAATAATTAAAAATTAAAAAATATGGAACAAATTATTTTGGTAATAATATCTTCATTGTGTCTGTTTGCAGGAGCCATTTTAGGGTATTATGTGCGCCAGTCGATTGCAAAGCGAAGGGCGGGAACATTGGAGTCAAAACTTCAAAAAAGAGTTTTACAGGTAAAAGAAGAAACAACATCTGCCATAAAAAAGGCAGAAACCAAAGCATCTGAAATTCTTGATAAAGCGCAAAAAGAAGCCGATGAAAGAAGAAGAGAGTTTTTAAAAGTTCAGCAAATTTTACTTGATAGAGAAAATCTTTTAGATGGTAAAATAGCTACCTTTGAGCAAAAAGAAGTTGAATTAAAAGGCAAAACCGAAAAGTTAAACGAAGTAAAAGAAGAATTAGATAATTTAAGAAAAATAGCAGAAGAAAAATTAGAAAAAGTTTCAGGGCTTACAAGGGAAGATGCCAAAAAAGAATTATTATCTTTGGTGGAAATAGGTTACCAAAAAGATATTTTAGGAAGAATTAAAAAAATGGAAGAATCTGGCAAAGACGCTCTTGCATTAAGGGCGAAAGAAATAGTAACATTGGCAATTCAAAAATGCGCGGTTCCTCATACAATGGAGTTAAGCACCACAACAATTATATTGCAGAGTGAAGATATTAAGGGAAGAATTATTGGTAAAGAAGGCAGAAATATTAAGGCATTTGAAAAACTAACAGGGGTTGAATTAATAGTTGATGAAACTCCCGAATCGGTTGTAATTTCTTGTTTTAACCCTATACGAAGGCAAATTGCAAAAATTGCTTTAGATAAATTGATTGCCGATGGCAGAATTCAGCCGGCAAAAATTGAAGAAAAAGTGGCAGAAGCAACAGAAGAAATTTCTCAGAAAATAAAAGAAGCGGGAGAAAAAGCAATTTATGATATGAACCTTTTGGGAGTTAATGATAAATTAGTTCAAATATTAGGCAGGTTGCATTACAGAACAAGTTATGGCCAGAATGTTTTACAGCATTCAATGGAAGTGGCTCAAATAGCCGAAACAATAGCAGAAGAGTTGAAAGCCAATAGCCAAGTGGCAAAAAGAGGAGCTCTTTTTCACGACATTGGAAAAGCAATTGACCAGCAAATTCAGGGCTCACACATTGAAATTGGAATTAAGATTTTAGAAAAGTTTGGCGAGTCAGAAGCAGTCATAAAAGCAATGAGGTCGCATCATAATGATTATCCGGCAGACACTATTGAAGCTGTTATTGTAACAGTTGCCGATTCAATTTCTGGGTCACGCCCTGGCGCCAGGAAAGATACATTAGAAAACTATTTGCAAAGATTAAAAGACCTAGAAGACATTGCAAATAAGTTTGAAGGAGTTGAAAAAACTTATGCTATTCAAGCAGGCAGAGAAATTCGCGTGTTTGTAAAAGCAGATAAAGTGGACGACTTAGAAGCTCATAAAATAGCAAAGAAAATTGCAGAAAATATTGAAGAGGAATTAAAATATCCAGGCGAAATAAAAGTAACTGTTATAAGAGAAACCAGAGTTATTGAGTACGCAAAGTAAGTGTTGTCTAGCAAAAAACCACCTTTTTTCAAGGTGGTTTTTTGTTGTCTGAGCGGGTGAGGGGAGTCGAACCCCTCTCATTAGCTTGGAAAGCTAAGGTAATACCGATATACGACACCCGCAAAATATTAGTCGGGGTGCAGAGATTCGAACTCTGACTAAACGCTCCCAAAGCGTTCGTGCTACCGTTACACAACACCCCGTTATGTCTTTTTTACTATATCATTTTTTCTTTTTAAGTCAAAGACAAAACTTGATATTTTGCTTAATTTTTGATAAAATCTACAGTAGATTAATTTAAAGAAATTTGCCCTCGTAGTTCAACGGATAGAACAAGACACTTCTAATGTTTAAATAGAGGTTCGATTCCTCTCGAGGGCACATGTGGAGGCCGTGGTGTAGTAGCAACACAGCTCTCTGTGGAAGAGCTATCGCGGGTGCAAATCCCGTCGGTCTCCCAGTTATGTTATAATAAAAGAGCAATTAACTAAATTTTAAATGAATACTCTCGAAAAAATAATTCTTGTTATTTTCACAGTTCTAATAATTCCCTTTTCAATTCTTCTTTACTCTGTTTTGTCTTCTTACCAAATCAATGATGTAGAACCCGTAAGTACCACTCCTATTCAAAAAGAACCAGTTAAAAAACCACCAGTAGTGAAAATAGATACTAATCAAAAATTACCTAATCCTCCTGCAATTATAAAAGCAGTTTATGTGACTGCCTCGTCAATTAAAAATCAACAATATCTTGAATATTTAGATAATCTTTTTAAAACCACCCAAATCAATGCAGTTGTTATTGATATTAAAGATTATTCTGGGCAAGTTATAGGTTCTGACATTAGCGCAACTATACAAGAACTTCACAATAGGGGAATTTATGTAATTGCCAGAATGGTTATTTTTGAGGATCCGCTTATGGCTAAAACTCGTCCGGACTTAGCAATTTACGATAAGTCAAAAACCACAGACCTTAAAAATCCTGTTTTGTGGGTTGATAACAATAACTTATCATGGATGGACCCAGCTTCAAAAGAGGTTTTAGAATATAATATTGCAATTGCTAAAAATGCCGTAAGTTATGGCTTTGATGAATTGAATTTTGATTATATTAGGTTCCCATCAGACGGAAGAATAGAAAATATGGGTTTTCCTTTTTGGGATAAAAAGACCTCAATGCGTTCAGTTGTAAAAGACGCTTTTAAAAAATTAAGAGAGTCATTGCCAGATGTTAAACTATCTGTTGACCTTTTTGGATATGCCACCGTGGCTACCGATGACATGGGAATAGGGCAGGTGCTTGAAGATTCATTTGAATACTTTGATTATATTTCTCCAATGGTTTACCCCTCACATTATAGAAATGGTTTTAGGGGATATTCAAATCCTGCGCAATATCCTTATGAAGTTATAAAATATTCAATGCAAGAGGCGTTGAGAAAACAAAAAGCAGTAGTAACAAACAAATCAAAGTTGAGGCCTTGGCTTCAAGATTTTAACATGGGAGCCGATTATACTGCAGACATGGTAAAAGCAGAAATAAAAGCAGTAACCGATGTATTGGGGAGTGACTATAATGGTTTTATGCTTTGGAACTCGTCAAATATTTACACAGTAGAAGCAATAAAATTACCTTAAGATTCTTTTTCGTCTAATATTGCTTTCAAGATTATTTCTTCTCCTTTTTCGCCTGCGCTAGCAGGCCGTAAAACTTTAAAAGTAGTTTCTTGCCCTATTTTACATTTTTGTAAAATATTAGCTAATGGATTTTTAAGAGTTATTTTTTCTCCATTGCACTCTACAATTATATCAAACTCTTTAATTCCAGCTCTATCTGCCGCAGACCCTTTAATTACAGGTGGTTCGCCCAATGCCTCTCTTACAACTAAAGCCCCGTCATTTATTGGCAGTTTGTTTATTTGCGCCATATCTTTTGAAATTAAAACATACTTTATGCCCAAAAAAGGAACTACTATTTTTCCGTATTTTTTCACTTCATTTAAATCTTTTTTGGCATAGTTAATTGGTATTGCAAAACCAATATTTTGGGCTCCCATAATCATAGCAGTATTGATGCCTATGGCTTTGCCGTCCATATTCACTAAAGGCCCTCCCGAGTTACCAGGGTTAATTGCCGCATCGGTTTGTATGAGTCCTCTTAGATTTTGTGTTTGATGGTCTGCGCCTCCAAAGGCGGTTATAAACCGCGATAAACCTGAAATAATGCCAGCCAATGTGTCGTGAAACTCTCCCAAAGCATTGCCAACTGCCACTACCTCTTCGCCCATTTCAATTGTGCTTGAGTCGGCCAACTCAACAAAAGGCAAACCTTTTGCGCTTATTTTTAAAACAGCAATATCGTTTATAGGGTTTCTTGATAAAACTTTTGCAGGATATTTGTGTTGAGGGTCTAAAATAACAGTGTAATCAGCCGAAGTGTCGGCAACTACATGATTTGAGGTTAAAATGTATCCGTCGGCAGAAATAATAAATGCAGAACCTCCGCCTATTTGGGTTTTTTCTACATTTGTTTTAACTCCTTTATTGTCTTCCATTTTTGGCATTAAGTATTCTTTTCCTCCAAATGGAAAACTATAAAAACTCTCTATTTTAGGTAAATCTCTAGAAACAACAACAGTTACTACGGCGGGGCAAACACTTTTTGCTATTTTTACTATCGGAGATTTTTCTTTCATATTAAATATTTTAAAATATTATTGAGTTTATTGTATCAGAACTTTCTATAAAACACCATTGCCAATACAGTTTTTTTTCGCTATTATTACATTAAATTAGCCCCTGTCGTTCAACGGATAGGACGAAGGTTTCCTAAACCTTAAATTCAGGTTCGATTCCTGATAGGGGCACAAAACAGGGCTGGACAAGGTGTCTTGTTTTTGCTATACTTAATACAAGATTAAATCAGGTATTATTATTAAGCTATAAGTCTAATATATGCCCGAAAATAAGAAAACGAACGTAAAAAAGGTACTTCCAGCCATAGTTTTAGCCACATCTTTTTACTACTCTCATTTGTTTGCATTGGGAATAGTTATTGGCTATATTGTGTGTAAGCTATTTTATATAAAATTCGTAGAAACTGGCAAAGTTGACCTTATTTTTATAGATTGCGGAAAGTGGAAAATTCACTTTCATCATTGGATTATGGGAGTTGTTTTTTTGGCCATTGTTTGGATAATTGATTGGTTTTATCTTCCTAGTTTTTTCGCGGGCGCCGTTTTTGGAGTAATGGCCCACGATATTTACGATTTTAACGATTGGCATAAGGTTATATTAAAAAAAGAGGATTTTGAGCAGTTGCCAATTCAGTAATAAATTTAATTACATATAACAAAAAATACGGCTTCTGCCGTATTTTTTTTAAATAAATGTGTTAATATTGTTTAATGGAGGGTTAGTCTAATGGTAAGGCACTGGTTTCGAAAACCAGAGGGAGAAATCCCCTTGCAGGTTCGAGTCCTGCACCCTCCGCATTTAAAAATCGGTTCATTTGACAAAATGAGCCGTTGAAGTTTTTAGAAAATTAGTTTATTATAACTATCATGGATAAACTCATTATTCTATTAATAGCTTTTTCGGTTGTTATATTAACTTTGGTTATTCTAAACGCCATTTTAATTTTTTATTTTTATAAAACAAATAAAAAATTTGACCTCTTATTAGAAAAGGGTAAGATAAAAGACCTCAAAGAAATTTTATTTAATCAAATAGATAAAACTAAAGATCAGGAGGAGGTAATAAATAAGATTATTGATAGGGTTAAAAATTTAGAAAATATTTCAGAAAAAACTTTCCAAAAAATAGGAGTTATTAGGTTTAATCCATTTGACAACTTAGGGGGCAACCAAAGTTTTGTTATTGCCTTATTAGACAGGCAGAATAACGGTTTTGTAATTTCGAGTCTTTTTATTAAAGACGGTAATAGGGTTTATGCAAAAGCTGTTCAAAAGGGCTTATCGGAACATTCATTGTCGGATGAAGAAAAACAAGCAATAGAAAGAGCAATAAAATGAAGAAAAAAATAGAGAAAAAAAAAGAAGATAAATTAAAAAGACCACCAGTAGTGGTCGTTTTAGGGCATGTTGACCATGGAAAGTCATCGCTTTTAGAAGCTATTAAAGATTTTAAAATTACTGCAAAGGAGTCAGGAGGCATTACTCAGCACATTGGGGCATATGAAGTGGATATGGAGGGCAAAAAAATCACTTTTGTGGATACGCCCGGTCATGAGGCCTTTTCGGCCATGAGGTCGAGGGGAGCCGAAGTTGCCGATATTGCTCTTTTAGTTGTTGATGCCGCTCAATCGGTTCAGCCACAAACGAAAGAAGCAATAATGGCAATAAAAAAAGCAGAGATTCCAATGATTGTTGTTTTAAATAAAATGGATATGCCAACTGCCGATCCAGAAAAAATTAAGAGAGAGCTTTCAAAAGTTGATGTTTTTGTTGAGTCGGCAGGAGGAACAATTCCTTCGGTTAAAGTTTCTGCTAAAGAAAAAACAGGCATTAAAGATTTATTAGAAATGATTTTATTGGTAGCCGATATGCAAGAATTAAAATCAGAAATAGATGTGCCCGCCGAAGGCCTTGTTATTGAATCATATATGGATGGCTTAAAAGGTCCGGTTGCAACAGTAATTGTTCAAAAAGGTGTTTTAAGAAATAAAAATATTATTGCTACCGATTTGGCTTTAGCCAAAGTGAAAAGTTTAGAAGATTTTTTAGGAAAATCAATAACAGAGGCCTACCCTTCCCAACCTGCAATTGTTTTGGGTTTTGAAAAAGTTCCCGGTGTTGGAGAAAAGTTTAAAAGTTATGATACGGTTGAACAGGCTTTGGCGAAATTGAAGAAAGAAGAACAAAAAAGAGAGATAAATGTAAACGTTGTTGAATCAGACCCCGATAAAAAAGTTTTAAATATAATATTGAAGGGAGATGTTTTTGGGTCTTTAGAAGCCATTGAAGGCGTATTAAAAAACTTACCTCAAGATAAAGTTAGTTTGCGAATTTTGAAAACAGAAGTGGGCGATATTAATGAAACCGACGTAAAATTGGCAGATATGTCTTTGTGTCAGATTGTTGGTTTTAGAGTTAAAATTAGCCCTACGGTTTTGCAGTTGTTAAAAAATGATATGAAGAAAAATGTGAGAATAAAAACATTTAATGTAATTTATGAATTAATACAAGAAGTAAGATATGGTATGGAAAAGTCCTTAGAACCAGAAATAACCCGCAAAGAACTGGGAAGGGTAAAGTCGTTAATAATATTTTGGGGGGAGAAAAATCGCCAAATTGTGGGTGGTAAAATTATTGCAGGAGAAATGAAAAAAGGTTTGAAATTGGAAGTGTTAAGAGATGAGCAAAAAGTTGGAACTGGAAGAATAATTAATCTTCAAAGAGATAAAAAAGACGCAGAAAAACTGGTTAAGGGTGACGAATGCGGAATACTATTTGAAGGAAATATTAAAGTAGAAAAAGGAGATATTTTATTAGCTTACATTGAAGAAAGAAAAAAGGGTGAGTTATAAAATAGTTTTATGAGCAATAGAATTCAAAAAGTTAATTCTTTATTAGAGCAAGAAATAAGTAAAATTATTTTAAGAGACTTTTACTTTCCAGAATCATTAGTTACTTTAACTCATGTTGATTCATCTGCCAATTTGATTGAAGCCAAAGTTTATATTTCTGTGTATCCTGATGACAAAATGGATAAAATTATAGAAATATTAAACAAGGGAGCATACAGTGTGCAGCAGAAAATTAATAAACTTTTAAAGATGAGGCCAATTCCCAAGATAAAATTTGTAAAAGACAAAAATATTGTTAATGCCGGCAGAGTTGAGGAACTTTTAGAAACATTGAAAAAAGAAGAAAAATAAAGTAGAATTGAGAAAAATTTGGCCATGTAGCTAAGTAGTAAAGCACTTCTCTGCAAAAGAAGTATACGCCGGTGCGATTCCGGCCATGGCCTCAAGGTAAATTATTGCCCAGGTGGTGGAATGGTATACACGAAGGACTTAAAATCCTTTGAGCGAAAGTTCATGCGGGTTCGACTCCCGCCCTGGGCACCAATGTCAAACTAATGGAAAAAGATGAATTTGGTCCAGAATATATTGTAAAAGTTTATGACCCTAAAATTGGCATGGAAGGTTTTTTGGTTATTGATAATACCACTCTCGGCCCAGGTAAAGGGGGTATTCGGATGAGCGCAGATGTTAATGCAGAAGAAGTTTTTCGACTTGCCAGAGCAATGACCTGGAAAAACGCTTTAGCAGAAATTCCTTTTGGCGGGGCGAAAGCAGGAATTGTTTGGAAAGGCGGAACTGACCAATTAAAAAAACAATATATTCAAAGTTTTGCCAGAGCAATAAAATTATTTACTCCTAAAAAATATATTGCCGGGCCCGATGTAAATACAGGTGAAAAAGAAATGCAATGGTTTGTGGAAGCAACTGGAAATTGGCGGTCGGCTACAGGCAAGTCAGCCAATATGTGTATGAAATTTTTTGGCAAACCGGGAGAAAAATGCGGTATTCCTCACGAATTTGGCAGTACTGGGTTTGGTGTGGCTCAGGCCGTGGATGAGACGGCAAAGGCCTTAAATATTAATATTAGTGGTTCGCGCGTGGCAATTCATGGTTTTGGAAATGTTGGCACATTTACTTATACTTATCTTTTGCAAATGGGGGCAATAATTGTTGCTCTTGCCGATAAGAGCGGAGCTATTTTTAATAACAATGGGCTTGACGATGTAGAAATACAAAAAATTATTAAAAATAAATTACTTCTCTCAGATTGTAAAAATTGCCAGCATATTTCTGATAAAGAGTTTTGGAAGATTCCTGTTGATTTTCTTATTCCTGCCTCTGTCACAGATGTTATTAATGAAACAAATAAAAATGATATAAGCGCAAAAGTGATTGTTGAAGCAGGCAACATTCCTATGGTAGAATACATTGAAAGAGAGTTGTTTGAGAAGGGCATTTTTATTGTGCCCGACTTTGTTGCTAACGCCGGTGGAGTGATTTCTTCATATGCAGAATACCGAGGGTATAATCCTAAAAAAATGCTTGAACTTGTGGAAAGAAAAATCAGAAAAAGTACCCGTTTAGTTTTAAAACAAAGCATAAAATTAAATAAAAATCCCCGCGATGTAGCATTGGAATTAGCGAGGAAAAAAGTCGAAAAAAATTAAAAAATAACAATAAATTATGTTTGAACAATTAATATATTACAATAATATGGGTTTATTTATTCTTCGTTTGGCGGTGGCAGTAATTTTTATTGTCCATGCTTTGCCAAAAATTAAAAATGCCAAAGGAATGGCGCAGGGAATGGGAACTTCAGAAAATATGATAATTATACTTGGATTTATTGAATTGCTTTCTTCGGTAGGATTGATTTTAGGGCTTTATATGAAACTCTCTGCTTTTCTTCTGGCTATTGTGATGGTTGGAGCCATTTGGTTTAAAAAAATGAAATGGAAAGTTCCATTTGCCGCTCAAGATAAAACAGGATGGGAATTTGACTTAATTTTGCTTGCCGCAAATATTACCATTTTTCTCAGTTAAGTAGTAATAATACAATTAAAAAACCTCCCTGCTAAAGCGGGGAGGTTTTTTAATTTTTGTTAATCTTTTAAAACTTCTATAGAGGTTATTTTAGCCCCAAAGTTCTTTGCTTGTGAGTATTCAGGGAACCATATATCAAGATGATATTTACCTTTTCTTTGATGCATTCTGTCTTGAACCACAAAGATTTTATCATCATATAATTCAGGAATTCTAACTTTGGCGCCAAAAGGCAACATATTATTGGCGACTATTCCATCGGCTACTTCTTTGCCAGAAGCGGTAACAAAAGGGGTGCTATCTGTTTGTGCTTCTGTGCTAGAGTAAGCAGTAACAACCATTGTTATTTCTTTAACAACTTCAACAGAAGGCTCAACTATGTTTTTGACAGTTGGGTAGCCATCTTTAATAAGGGTTGTTGGGTCTGAAATTAATGTGTGAGTCAAAAAGGTTTCGGCCCTAGTTGTTTTAGGGGCAACCATTCCTGAAAGAATTGCTCCTATCATGGCACCTGCAATTATAGAGCTAATTAAGGGGTTTTTACCACCTAAAATGCGCTTTTTTATAATGCTTTTAATGTTTATCATAATAAAAACTCCTCTTCAGGAGTATACCCTAATGCTATCATATTTAAGCCCCCTTGTCAATAGCCACACCATAAATCAACACAACATGTCAAGTCAGTAAAATCAAATAAAAAAGGATTGGTGGACTTGGTGGTCCATCAATCCTTGGCGAATACTACTCAACGTCCCGGATTTGAACCGGAATCAACACCTTTCGCGGCCTCACATTCCTAGTTACCTCCGCGGGGCACATCCATGATTACTCTTGGCGTCGAGGTCTTACCGGCTTGATCGTACCTGGTGTCATCACCTTGAATCACGATCAGTTATCCTCAGTGAGCCCGTGCCTTGCCTTTTAAAGCAACGCTCGCCTATGTAGGTTCCACCCTACTACCGTTGAGTATTTTCGCCCTCCTTAAAAAATTATACCAAAAAACCACCTTTTTTCAAGGTGGTTTTTTGTTGTTGGCGAGCGGGCCACCCAAAAGGGCGAGCCTCGCTCAAATTTTCTTAGAAAATTTGAGCGGGTGAGCGGAATCGAACCGCCGTCTTAACCTTGGCAAGGTTACATAATGGCCACTATACGACACCCGCTTATGGTGCCGGGAGAGGGAATCGGACCCACGACCATCGCTTCTTCAGAGCGATGCTCTACCACTGAGCTATCCCGGCATATAATATTTGGTGGGCGCTAAAGGATTCGAACCTATGACCCCTTCGGTGTAAACGAAGTGCTCTACCGCTGAGCTAAGCGCCCATGGGATGGTGCGGACGGCGGGAGTCGAACCCGCATGCCTTGCGGCGCTACCACCTCAAGGTAGTGCGTCTGCCATTTCGCCACATCCGCTTTATTCTACTATTTCTTCTTTTGTTGTTGTTTCTGTTGCAATTGGAGTTTCTTCAACAATAACTGCGTCAAACCCCTTTTTCTTTATTTTTGCTTTTTTACCTTTGGTTGTTCTCAAATAATAAAGTTTTGCTCTCCTAACTTTACCGTGTTTTGCAACTTCTATTTTGCTAATAGTTGGGGAATGTATTGGGAAAATTCTTTCTACTCCAATGCCCTCAACAACTTTTCTCACAGTAATAGTGCCCGAAGGTCCCTTTCCGTGTTTTTTGGCAATAACTACCCCTTCAAAAATTTGAATTCTTTCTTTGTTACCTTCTTTAATTTTTTGATGCACTAAAACAGTGTCGCCAGGCCTTATGTTGGGTAAATCGGTTTTTTGTTGCGATAAATTAAATTGTTCTATTTTTGTTGTCATAGATGATTAATTACTTGTTTTAAATCTTCTGGTAAATCCGAATTAAACTCTTTTGTTTCTCCGTTTGGCCTGCCCTGAGCGGAGTCGAAGGGTAATTGGATTTTTAAATAAGTTGAGTGTAAAAATTGCCTAGTTAATCCTTCTGGTACGGGCGAATTTTTAAATCCATACATTTTATCTCCAGCAATAGGGTGGCTGATATAAGAAAGGTGACACCTTATTTGGTGCCGCCTGCCAGTTTCTATTTTTACTTCCAATAAAGTATAATCTTTAAATTTTTTTAATACTTTATACTTTGTAATTGCCTCTCTTTTTCCTTCTGACCCAGGCTCACCAGGGAGATATGCTTTTTGTTTTCTTTTATCACCCTTGGCTCTGCCAATCAAGGTTTCTATAGTGTCTTCATTGTCTTTAACTGTGCCTACCACAAGAGCCGTATATTTCTTTTCTACAGTTCTATTTTTAAACTGTTTTTGAAAAAAAATCAAGCCCTCGTTAGTTTTTGCCACCAAAAGTATGCCAGAAGTGTCTTTATCTAGCCGGTGAACAATTCCATACCTTGGCGCTTCTCCTACACTTTTCAATTCAGGATAATGCTCTAATAATATTTGAATAATGGTTCGGCGTGGCTCACCATCGTTTTCGCTTTCGGCGAAAACGACAACTCCAGCCGGCTTATCTACCACCAGTAAATCATTATCTTCATAAATTATTTTAATGTCCATAGGTGTTTTTAGGACTTTGACAAACGATTATAAATTAAAGCAAAAGAAAATCCAAGAATCCAAAAAGCTGACGCTTCAATTACAGTGCCCAGTGCAATATGAGTTAAACTCGTATCAAAATCCGTTACTTGAAGGTTAAGACCTGCGACAAATAAATGCATTACCCATTCAAATGAACGAGGTGCGATAAGAACCCATAAGTGGAAAAACGGATGGAGTATTAAATCGATAATTGCGAAAGTGTTTGCAAATGCGATAACTTTAAACATGTGTAAATTATTTAATAATTTTTTCCAATTCTTTTAAATTATGGGCTATAAAATCTGGATTTTTAGATTTTAAACTACGTTCTGAGCTAAATCCCCACGTAACTGCCAAAGTTTTAATACCAACTTTTTTTCCTACTTCAATCTCATGATTTGAATCACCAACAAAAATAGTATTTTTTTTATCAAAATTGTTTCTTCGCATCAGTTCATAAACCCCCTCTTCTTTATGATATACATTTATAACCATATCATCAAAGATATTTTCTAAACCAAAACTTTTTATTTCTGGCAAAAGAGTATTTGGCGAATCAGAACTTAGCACAACCATTACCTTACCAATTTTCTTCAGTTTTTTAATTAAATCACTAATGCCTGGATATTCTTTTGCTTTTGGATTTTCTGCACTTACTCTCTGGTAAACTGCCTGCTCTTCTTTAAGAGTTACATTTGGCATGTATTTGTTGTAAAAATCCATATAAGGTTGACGCCAATTTTCTTGAAATTCTTCAAATGTTATTTCTTTTGCTCCGAAGTGTTTGAATATTTTATTAACGCATATAAATTGGTCTAAGACACAGTCTTTGATAACTCCTGACCAATCAAAAATAATATTATTTATCATATTTCGAAATTTTCTCCCTCTTTAAGGGGAGTAAATTTTATATTTTTAGATTCAAGAATTTTAGGAGGTAAAAGATAAGTGGGACCAGAACGACCAACAACAAGCATTCCGTCATGTACGGGAAATGCTATTTTTGGTTTAACATCAAGAACATATTGCATTGCTTTTTTAAAAGTTGTCCACGGAGCAACAATCGGAAAGGCAAGAATTTCTATTGACTTATTTGGTTTTGTAAAAGCGTCACCAGGATAGAAAAGCTTGTTATCAATAAAATATCCCGTATTTTGCACTTTGCCAAATTGTTCATATATTTCTTCATGATCATTGCCAAACGCTTCAAGTAAAATATCTTCATGTAAAATAGTTTGGCTTTCTTCAAGAACATCAAATTTAATATTTTTTTCAGAAATAATTTTGCCAACTGCGGTATTTGTAATTATTTTTACATTTGGGTTATTTTGTAAAACAGTTTCAAGCGATTCAATATGTAAATGGTCTGGATGTTCGTGAGTAATAAGAATAAAATCAATGTTTGTGACTTTATTTTGTGCGGTGCTCCATGCTCCTGGATCGGTAAGGATTCGCTTATTTTTATGTTCAATTAAAAGACAACAATGTCCAAGTTTAGTTATTTTCATAATTTTTTATAATAAAGAAAATATTGTATGAGAACAATACTCCACATTATTAATCCAACTGCAAATGAAAGAAGGGGTAAATATGAATTAGTTAAAATAAAAAAAGCTATTTGTGAAACATAAAAGCCAATTGCAATAACAATGGTAAGCAATGGTTGCCCCGATCGTTTTTCTTTATAGTTTTTTACTATTTGTGCCGGTATTCCAACAACTACGAGTCCCAAAGAAAAAAGACTTACAAATATACTAATAAAAAAAATTGTGCTCATAGTGGGCGCATCAGGACTCGAACCTGAAACCCCTTTCACGTCAAGAAAGTGCTCTGCCATTGAGCTATGCGCCCATTTTATTTTAATTTTGTGGGCCCAGTAGGACTCGAACCTACAACCTGCCGGATATAAGCCGGATGCTCCGCCATTGAGCTATGGGCCCATTAAATAATTTTTTAATCTTCTTTTTAAATATCCTCTTCCAAAACCAGTTTTTAATTGTTTTTCTCTATCAACTGCATCTTGTTTTGATAAGCATCCCTCATAATAAACCAATAGTTTGTCTGACATTTTACGGGTTGTATGGGTTTTTCCAGAATTGTGTTCTCTAATTCTACGCCTTAGGTTATTTGTATAACCGATATAAAATATTTTTTTAGTTCTGTCATAAAAAGCATAAACGTAAAACATAAAATTTGCTCTCCGCCAAAAGCCAGCTTCGCTGGCAATTAGGCGGACCCGTCAAAATGCCCATTGGGCTTTTGTCGGGCGCCATTGAGCTACAGGCCCCCTTTTTATTATCGTTTCTTAATCAGTTTTTCAAATTCTTCCCTTTCTATTATTTCTTTCTCAACTAATGTTTTGGCAATTTTTGCTAATAAGTCCTTTTTCTTTGAGACAATTTCTGTGGCTTTTTTTTCGGCACTTCTGATTATTTCTTCAATTTCTTTGTCAATTTTTGTTGCCACTGTTTCAGAATAATTTCTTTGTTCTGAAATTTCTCTGCCCAAAAAAATCATTTCTTCTTTTTCTCCAAAAGCTATTGGCCCTAGTGAAGACATGCCATATTCTTTAACTATTCTCCTTGCCAATTCAGATGCTTTTATTAAATCATTTGAAGCTCCTGTTGTCATTTCGCCAAACTTTAATCTTTCGGCGCACATTCCTCCCAGCAAAGTGGCTATTTCTGCTAAAAATTGGGTTTTTGTTCTCATTTTATTTTCTTCAGATGGAATTTGCAAAGTATAACCTGCCGCCATTCCTCTAGAAATAATGGATATTTTTCTTATGGGTTCTGTACCAGGAAGCGACGAGGAAACCAATGCATGCCCGGCTTCGTGGTAAGCCGCAATTTCTTTTTCTTTTTTTGATAGTATATGGCTTCTTCTTTCTGGCCCTAATAAAACTTTTTCAATTGCTTCTAAAAATTCTATTTGGTCAATTTGTGTTTTATTTTGCCTTGCAGCTAATAAGGCGGCTTCATTTGCCACATTAGCCAAATCAGCTCCAGAAAAACCAGGGGTTCTTTCGGCAACTTCTTTGAAATTTATATTTTGAGCTAAAGGTTTTTCTTTGGAATGAATTTGTAAAATTTCTACCCTATCGTGCACATCGGGCGGGTCTAAAATTATTTTTCTATCAAACCTACCTGGTCTTAAAAGAGCCGGGTCTAAAATGTCACCTCTGTTTGTGGCTGCCATAACAATAACATTATTTTCTCTTTCAAATCCGTCCATTTCAACTAAAATTTGATTCAATGTTTGCTCTCTTTCATCGTGCCCTCCTCCAATACCAGCTCCCCTGTGCCTTCCAATGGCGTCTAACTCATCAATGAAAATTATTGATGGAGCCGATTTTTTTGCTGTTGAAAATAGGTCGCGCACTCTTGCCGAACCTACGCCCACAAACATTTCAACAAATTCTGAACCAGAAACTGATAAAAAAGGAACATTAGCTTCGCCAGCCACCGCTCTTGCCAGCAAAGTTTTTCCTACACCGGCTTGCCCTAATAACAAAACTCCTCTTGGTATTTTGGCTCCCATTGCTAAATACTTTTTTGGGAACTTTAAAAAATCAACTATTTCTGTAAGTTCTTCTTTTGCTTCTTTTAAGCCAGCAACATCTTTAAATGTTATTCTGTCTTTTGAGTGACCTTCGGCTCCAAAGAGTCGGGCTTTGGCTCTGGTAAAATCAAAAACTTGTACAGCTCCCGATTTTGCCTGTTTTATCATTGTCCAAAAGAAAAATCCAAAAACAACTAAAGGCAAAATACCAAATATTAAAATAGGTCCTAACCACGACCAAGTGCTTTCTTTTTGCGGAGCAATATTAACCTGAACTTTTTGTAAATTATCTTTATTTACCCCCAAACTTACCAGTAAGTCAGACAGAGTAGAATTTGATTCTTTCATAGAAACAGCGGTGGTTTTGTCGGCATAATCTATTTCCAACTGGTCGCCGGCAATTGTAATTTTGCTTATTTTATCTT
>Ga0209542_10002967_pt1 | contig 37088 bp, 38 predicted proteins | sample RifCSPhighO2_01_FD_184028 | JGI IMG/M metagenome (GOLD analysis project Ga0209542, IMG submission 184028) | Soil microbial communities from Rifle, Colorado - Rifle CSP2_plank highO2_0.1 (SPAdes) (version 2) | ecosystem: Environmental > Terrestrial > Deep subsurface > Rock core/Sediment ... | reverse complement strand
AGTTGATTGGTTTTTCCGTTTATGATTGCGGTAACGGATTTTGGTGCTTTTTTCTCATTCTGGAAGAATGAAAAATCAAGTGCAGTGGCTCCTGCAGGAAGACTAATAACATTCCCCTGTTCCGTGAAAACTATCATAACATTATTGTGAAAATCAAGGTCAAGATATCCGGCTAATTCGCGCTGGCTCTTCGCCTTTTTCATAGGTTGTTTGAGTTTTTCCTTGAATTGTTTGATAAATTCCATATTTTTTTTCCGGTTTCTTTGATAGTATACTATTCCATTTTCCGCTATTTCCTTCATTTCAGGAGTCATAATGTAAATTTTTATGGGTTTTTTTTCCGGGCCAATAACCTGCAAATGGAGTGCTTTGTAAATATTTGATTCCGGAATTGCGATGTAATCTTTTAGTTTTGAGGGAACTGGGGTGAATATTTGATGTACTCTCCCCATTGTGCTGTAACAGTCATCTGTTGTGGGAACAATTATTTTTATGAGCGATAAATCATTGAGTTCCTTGAGTTCTTTGTTCTGTGCCGTCATTTTTGAATAATAATCATAAACAGGTTTGAAGTATTCTTCATATTTGTAGTTTGTTTTTCCTATTGTTTTCTGAATAATTTTTTCTGCTTTTTTGATTTCTTTTGATTTTTCTTTTCTTCTTTTTTCCACTGCTTTTTTTAGTAGTTCATATTTTTTAGGTTGCAATGCTTTCAAAGCAAGGTCTGCCAATTCATTTTTCAGTTTGTGCATTCCAAGTTTGTGTGCAAGCGGAACGTAGATTGTAAGTGTGTCGGCTGAAATTCTTTTTTGTTTTTCTGTGGGCAAATATTTTATTGTTCGCATGTTGTGCAACTTGTCAAAAAGTTTTATTATAAGCACTCTGAGGTTTTTGTATGATGCGAGTATTGTTTTGATTGTTGTTGCGGCATTATATTCTTGTTCATTTTTGTATTTTTGTTTGTCGAGTTTTGTGAGTCCCTCAACCATTGTATAAACTTCTTCTCCAAAAAACTTTTTTATTTGCTTTCCTGTAATGTGCGTGTCTTCTATTGAATCATGGAGAAGTCCCGCACTTACAACAGTTTCATCCAATCCTGCTTCTGCAAGTGATTTTGCAACGGAAACCGGGTGCGTAAAATAAGGCTCTTCGGATTTTCTGTATTGTCCTTCGTGAGCGTTTTCCGAGAGCCAGAATGCCTCTTCCAACATTGAAAAATCAGAATGAGGGTGCCATTTTTTGAGGCTTTCTTTGATTTCCTCTAGCTCTTTGTTGAATGCTTTTTTCATTTATGACTTATTGTTTCGTAACTAATTTAAGGGGTGGTTTTTTTACATTTCTTCCATGGGGGTTATATTGAGCAGATTCAGCCCGTTTTCCATGACTTGTTTTGTTGCCTTTACAAGTGCTATTCTGGCATTTTTTTCGCTTTCCTGCGCTTTGAGAACAGGAACATCGTGGTAGAATGAATTGAAAGCCGATGCTAGTTCGAGAAGGTAATGTGCGAGCTTGTGCGGGCTTTGAGTATTTGCGGCTTCTTTCACTTTTTCTTTGTACTCGCTGATTTTTGCAACAAGATCTTTTTCTTTTTCGTGTGCAAAATTATAGTTTGCTTTTCCTGTTTTTCCTGCTTTTTTCAAAATGCTGTTTGCCCTTGCAATGCTGTACTGTACAAACAATCCTGTTTCTCCTTCAATGCTTGTTGCCTTTTCCCAATTGAAAACTATTACTTTATTCTTATCCTGTGCGAGCATTCCGAATTTTATTGATGTTAATGTTATTTCACGCGATGTTTCTTGGATTTTTTTTGCATTCCAGTCGGGATGCCTTTCTTTTGTTTCGTTAAAAACTTTTTCATAAATTGTATTGAACAATTCAGCGTAAGTTATAACATTTCCTTCGCGCGAAGCCATTTTTCCTCCCTCGAGCCTTACAAGTTCGTATGAAATATGTATTCCTTCATATTTCTCTTTGCTCTTTTCTCCCATTATTTCAATTGTTTTGAACAATTGTTGAAAATAAAATGATTGTTCTGATCCAACAACATAATAATTTTTTGAAATTTTGAATTTTTCCTGTTTCATTTTTGCAAGTGCAAGATCTTTGCTTGAATAGAGTGCTGCTCCATCACTTTTGAGGACAAGGAATTTTTCAATATTATATTTTGTGAGGTCAACCAAAAGCGCGCCTTCGTCTTTCTTTGCAATTCCTTTTTCCAAAAGTTGTTTTGCGATTTTTATTCCTTCTTTTTCCACATCGCTTTCAAGGATTATTTTGTCGAACTTTACGTCCAAATCTTTGTAAATCGAATCAAAGTATTCCAAGCTTATTTTTCTGAGTTTTTTCCAGTCTTCTTTGAGTTTTTTATCCCCTTTTTCTAGGAGTACAACCATTTCGCGCATTTTTTCTTCGAGCTCCGGCTTTTCCCTGACTTCCTGCGAGCCCATTCTGTACAATTCTCCGAGCCATTTTCCTTTTTCGTGTATTTCTTTTGGCTCTGCTTTGTGCGGAAGGTTTTCATAAGCATAAATTGTTTTGCTCACATGCGACCCAACATCTCCTCCGTAATAAATTCTCATTGCTTTTGAGCCGCTTGCTTCAAAAATTCTTGCAATGCTTTCCCCCAAACATATATTCCTCACATGTCCTATGTGGAATGCTTTCATTGGGTTTGCCTGGCAGTATTCAACGCTTATTTTTCCTTTTTTCTTTTTTTCGAAACCGTATTTTTGTTTTTGTTTGAGAATTTCGGTTATTGTTTCCTTGGAAAGCATGTTGCTGTTCAAAAAAAAGTTGAGATAAGGGCCTTTTGCCTCTGTTTTTTCAAATGCTTTTGGGAGTTTGATTTTTTCCTTGAGTTCGGTTGCAATTTGAATTGGGCTTTTTTTGAATTCTTTTGCAAGCAGGAAGCACGGGAACGCAAAATCCCCCATTTCTCTATTAGGGGGTGTTTCTATCGAATCCTGTGCGTTTTTTGCACCTGCCTTTTCAAGGGCTTTTGCAAGTTCTTTTTTATAATCCATTTTGAACCGAAAATAATTAGTTTGATTGGTTATTTAAAACGCAGGTTTTCCGATATTTTGATGACTTTCAAAAGCGAGTGCTTTTTTGATTTTTTTAGGCAACCCTTACAAGTTTTCCGGTTTTTTTTGCAAAGCGGAATGAGAAAATAAGGAGTAACCACGCGCCTATGAGCCATACCGCACTCAAAACAATCAATGCGGTCATGTCTGCTTTTGCAAATCCTGTTGTTTCCTTGATAAGGTTGAATGCATGCGAGCTCGGAAGGAATTGTGCCAATGTATACAATGGCTGGGGGAGTATTTCAAGCGGATAATAGATCCCGGAAAAAACCACTAAAACATCCGGGATTGTCCACACAACAAAAATCGCATTTTCGCGCAGTGGGAACATCAATGCCATGTTTATCATTCCCAATGAGATTCCAAAAATGAAAAGAAAAAATAATGCGATGATGAACCCGGAAAGATCCGGGACGCTTGCGCTGAAAAAGAATTGTGCGGTAATAAAGAAAAGTATTGTGACTATTGCGCACTTGAATAGGCCGGTCATTATTCCGCCCAAAATAAATTCTCCCAATCTGATTGGCGTTACAAATAAGTGTGTCAATGAATTTGACCAGAATTCATCCATGTAACCAACCGCTATTCCCATTTGTGTTTGCTGTACGATTTGCCAACCCATCATTCCTAAAATTACCATTGTAATTATTGCAGGATCATTGTTCAATGATTGTGCCAAAAATGCGAATGCCAATAAAAGCGTCATCGGCCAGATGGTTGTATCCATCAATCTGAAGAAGCTGTTGAACATCATGTGTGTGTTTTTGTAAAACTGGCTGTATGCTCTTTCCAGGCTTTCATTCATCGTCATCTTTCAATTCCTCTTTTGTTAAAAACAGGAAAACTTCTTCCAGGCTTGCTTTTGGTTTTCCGGCAATTTTTTTCAATTCCTGTGTTGTTCCATATGCAACTATTTTTCCGTTATTTATGAGTGCTATTCTATCGCACAATTGTTCGGCTTCCTGCATGTAATGTGTTGTAAGCAATATTGTTGTTCCGTTTTTTTTGAGTTGTTTTATTAGTTCGCGTATTTGTATTGCGGTTTTCACATCCAATCCAACGGTTGGTTCGTCCATTAAAAGTAGTTTTGGATTTGAAAGAAGCGCTTTTGCAATGTAGAATCTTTGTTTGTATCCGGATGAAAGTCCTTGCGCTTGTTGTGTTCTTTTTTCCTCAAGCCTTGTTTCTTTCAGCACTCTTTGGATTGCTTTTTCTTTTTCCGGAATGTTATAAAGTAGTGTGTAATAGTAAAGAAGTTTTTCCACGGTTAATCCTTGGAGGACTCCTGCAAATCCGGTTATGAGATTAATATCTTTTGAAACTTCTTCTTTTTGCGTGAGTGCATTTTTTCCGAACACGCTTACTGTTCCTTCATCAAGTTCGAGTAGTCCGCAAATTGCTGAAATAAGAGTTGTTTTTCCCGCGCCGTTCGGTCCTAATAATCCTACAATTTCTCCTTGTTTTATTTCAAGGCTAACATCATCAAGTGCTACAACTTTGTTTTTTTTATCAATGAATTTTTTTACGGCATTTTTTACAACAAGTGCTTGCATCACAAATTAGAAATAGCAAATGGTTATATTCGTTTTTGAAGCTATCTTCTTCGTCTTAGTAATTTTGGTTTACGCATGAAAACTTTCTTTGTATTATCTCTTATGTTTTTTTGATAATCTAAAATTGGTTCTTCTTTAGAAAATGCCACTTTATATCTTGGGTATGCTTTTTTCAGTTTGGTTATAATTTTTATATGCACTACTTTTTCAAGGTCTTGTCGGATACTTGAAATTAAATTTCTCTCTGCAAGCAGTTTTAGAGTGTCATCTCGCGTCCTATGTATTCTTCTTACTGTTCTTCCAGTGCTGTTATGTGCTTCAGTGAAATAATGTGCTTCTCCTAATTCGTCATTTAGTTTTAGCACTCCTCTTTTTACAAGACTTTCTATTTGGAGCGAAGCAATAAATATGTCGCCTGCATCTAATCGTTTTTGTGATGCAGTTCCAACACTAGATGTGTAATCAATATTTTCAGTTTCTATATTGTGAAAAGTGGGTTTTTCAAAAGTTGTTTGTGTTCGTTTTCTTCTCAATAATATTCCAATTCTTTCTTGCTTTGCCATAAATTAAATTGATTTTAGTAACATTTAAATGTTATCTAAATGTTATAATCGGACCCGGAGGGATTTGAACCCTCGACCCCCTGCTAACCTCCTAATTATGTATTTCTCTTTCTTTTCCGTTAACGCTTTTATTTCTCTTTCAAAGAGAAAGAAAAGGGTTAGTTAGAAGGCAGGTGCTCTATCCAAGCTGAGCTACGGGCCCTTTTGGCTTAGATTTTTTGGCTCAATTCCTTTAAAGCATTTACTACGCGGTTTTTTCCCATTATATTGGGTTTAAAAGGTTTTTTTTACAAATCTTACTTATGAGTACTGCAATTAAAGCGCTTGTTTGGGGCGTTATAGGGGTTATAGCATTGATCCTTATCGGGGTCTCCATTATTAGCCCGTTTATGGTTTTTTTCCTATTAGCCTTCCTTGGCTTTGTTTTCCTGCTTTCTTTTAGATATATTTACGAATATCAATCCGCGGTTATTTTTACTTTAGGCCGTTATTCGGGATCGAGGGGCGCTGGAGTTTTTTTCATTACTCCTATTGTGGATGATGTTAGAATTGTGGATATAAGAATTTTGACAATTGACATTCCAAGGCAGCAGGTTATTACAAAGGATAATGTTCCTGTGTCAATTAACGGTGTTGTTTATTTCAAGGTTGTTGATGCTTCCATTGCAATCATAAAAGTTCAGGATTATTTGTACGCTGTTTCTCAGTATGCGCAAACCGCTCTTAGGGATGTTGCCGGCGGAATGACTCTTGACCAAGTTCTTGGGGAGAGAGAAAAAATCGGTAAGGATATTGAGCTGATTGTGGAAAGGGCTTCAAAGAATTGGGGTGTGGAAGTTACGGATATTAAATTGCAGGACATTGATATGCCGGAAGATTTGAAAAGATTGATGTCAAGGCAAGCAAGTAGTGAAAGAGAAAAAAGAGCTACAATCATAAAAGCTGAAGGGGATAGAATGGCTGCCGATAACCTTGCAAAGGCCGCCGATATAATGACAAAAAGTCCAGGCGCAATGCAGCTTAGAACTTTGCAAACAATTGACGGTCTTGGACCAACTGCAAGCAATACTGTTGTTCTTGCTGTTCCTGTTGATTTGATGGAATTAGTAAAGAACATTAATTCTATTGCAAAAACAAAGAAGAAATAAATTCTATTCGTTAAATTTCATATTCAAATGTTTTGTTCCGTAAATTTTGTACGGTTTTGAAATTGCTTTGAACCCGTTTTTTTCCCAGAATTCTTTTGCGCGTTCTTGGCTTATTGCCCAGATTTTTTTTGGCTTTCTTTTCTTCGCATTTTTAATTGCAAATTTCAATAATTTTGAGGAAATTCCTTTTCCTCTGAATTCTTTTTTTGTTGCCATTCTTTCAAATTTGATTTCGTCTTTTTTCGGTTCTCTATAGCGGAGAGTTGCAACAATTTTTTTATTTACTATTGCAATAAAGTGCGTACTTTTTTTGTCGTGTTCATCAGGCTCCCATCCTGGTTTGAATTTTTGTTCTTTGATAAAAACATCCACGCGTAACATAATCGCGTCAATGAATTCGTTTAATGTTTTTACTTTTTTGAATCTGATTTTCAAATAAATCACTTTATTTGTACAGCATTCCGCGGTACATTTGTTCTATAATTGCTTTGTTCGGCCTTTCTCCTTGCACAAAATTTTCCAGCGGCGTAGCGTAATATACAACTCTTTCTCCTATTTGGCCTGTGACAATAAACGGAAGATCGTTTCCATAATTTGTTGTTGTTCCCGCATTGTTTACAACAATGTTTGTTCCGTAATCAAAGGTTGCAACTATTCTTGTTGTGGCTTGTTTGTTCGATTCCACTAAGCTGAAATTGCTGTAAAATGGAATTGTTGGACTTAATCCGTATGTTAGTTTGTGGGAATCATTTGTAATTTCAATCCTGCCTATTTCTTCTCCTGGTGTGCATTGAACAATTTCACAATAATTTGCAAGATAGTTTACTCCAATGAATTGGTCGAATGAAACTTGTTTGTTTCCGTCTTTGCGCGCCCAAGGACTTATTGTTTCTTCTTTTCCACCCTCATTTCTTTCGGAATCCAACAAAAGTGAATCTCCCTCGCATGCGTCCGTTCCGGCGTCAGCTGTCCAAACCAATCTCCCGCCTCGTATCACATAATCCTGGAACATTTTCAATTGGCTTGTGCAAATTTTTTTTGCGTGTTCAACTATTACAAGATCGTAATGTGTGATGTTTCCTATTGAGAGTCTATCAATCGGCATTATTGTTGTTTGTGCTCCTAAAATGTCTCTTCGCTTTAAAATATTTTCAAGTTCCAAATGATTTCCCATTCCGGATTCTCCGTAAGCTATGAGGATTGTGGGAGCTCCGCCCTTGATTACAAGATAGTAAATATCACATCCGCCAGGAACAATGCTGCATCCTAAAATCCCGGTGAAAATAAGCGCTAAAAGTAATCCGAGAAGTAGAACTAAAAGAACCCCTACATGTAAGAGGTTTTTTGAAAAATCTTGATCCATAGTAAATTGAATGCTTTCTCGCTATAAATTAGTTTTCTTTACTGAACTAATCTTCTAAGATTAGGGTCTTGGCTTAATCTGTCAATTCCGTCTTCATAAGCCTCCAGAATGGCTGCTTGTGGCAGTCCGGTTGTTTTGATTAGTTCCTTTAGGGTCTGCTCTCTGAACACTCTTAATGCTAATTATCATCATGGATGCATTGAAAGCCTTTTCAATGCATCCATGATGATAATTTGTCTTTGGTAATTTCCAACTCCGCGCCCTATTATGGTTCTTTTCGCGTCTCCGAAAGTTTGTCTTCGTCTTTCTTGCGGTGATTCAAAGAAAATCCAACTCTTTCTTAATTGTCCATAATCTATTGCTTCTTGTTTTAAATTATTTTTTCTTTCCTTTCGTTCCTCTTCAGATGCATTTGCCCAAGAAGCAAGTCCACCCAGTCTTCCAATTTCTTCTCTTTGCTGCCTGCCCAATTTTCCTAATCTGTCTGCCCACTTTTTTCTATCTTCTTTACTCATTCTTTTCCAGAATCTTTTATGACCTTTTTTCATTTGTTTTTTGTGGAATATTTTTTGTGCATCAGATGCGGTTCTCCAGTAATTCTGTATCCCTTCTGTTCTGTTCAATTGTGCTTGTTCTGCGGTTGTCATGTTGTCATAATAATGCTGCAACGCCTCATCCGGGGAAAGATGGCTTGGGAGGCGAGTTCGCATTCTTACTTTGGTTGATCCAACACTTGCTCCTTTGAATTCTTGTGTAAATAACTGTGCCACTCTATACCTTGAATGTCCTTCGTTGAGCTTTTTCACCATCCATTCAAAATGATGGGGTTGGTACTTGAATAGGGGTTTTCGCATATATGATCAACGTTTTCGCGATATTTAAAAGCTTATTCCAGCAGAATTTCTTAATTGTGCCCTTGCGAGGGTACCGTAGCGGTCTACCGGGCTAGCTTGAGGGGCTAGTGGCTTAGTGCCTTCGGCGGTTCGAATCCGCCCCTTCGCACTTAATTTCGCTGTTGTAAAGATCTAATAATGTTATTTAGTTGCACATCATTATCCAATAAATCATTATTATTTTCTGTTAAATTATAAGTTCGATCATAAAAAAATACTTTCCCATCAAAATCTCTTTTATAATTTATTCTAATATTTACTAGTCTGAAACCTTCCCCTTCTGTCAGATATTGTAATTTATCATTTAAATTTATTTGAAAATTAGTTTCGCTCCCACTTTTTACATATTCTATTTCTTTAATTGGTAAAGTTTGCCATACTTCTGGTAGAGTGTATTTACCATCAAAACTTTGGTGCAGTAGATCAACGTATATTTCTATATCTTTGATGTCGTTTATTCCTTCGTTTTTCAAAATAAATCCAAATATGCCTGGTTTTTCAGCTGTTATGTGATATTTTTTTGAAGTAGTGTTGGAAATAGATCCGAGTAATTCGATTTGCGGATCAGTGCTTGTTAACAACAAATTATAAGTTAATAGAACAAACATTAGTGTTGTAAATAATGAAATAATTGTTGCAACGGCTATAATCGCCCCATTATACTTCTGGACTTTGTCCAACAAACTTTCTTTTTTATTTTGTGTTATTTTATCTCTTGTTTTCCTATTTTTTTCTACTGTTTTTTCTTCTGCTGTAATAATTTTGTCATCCAATTATACTCGCCTTATACTAATTATTATCTAAATTGTATTAAATCTATTGCATCAATATAACTCGCACTCTTTCAAAACAACATTTTCATAATTGTTTTAAGTGAAACCATTTCTCTTGCAACTGAATAATCTCTTTGCATTCGCGAGCTTATTTCAATTAATTCCGGTTTTTTTTGTATAAAAATAGTGTTCTTTTGGTTTTTATTTTAACTCTTTCAACATTTTTTGCTGTATTTCCAATTGTATTTTTTCATCTGCTTTTCCAAGTGGAAAATGTAGCTTCAAACCATCATTTTTGAATCTTGGCACAATGTGGAAATGCACGTGTTTTATTGATTGGCCTGCTGCTTCTCCGTTGTTTTGGATTATATTAAATCCTTCAGCTTGCGATGCTTTTTTCGCGGCTTTTGAAACCTTTTGGATTGCAATTGAAATTTCTTTCATTTCTTTTTCCGGAATTTCAAGAAGCGTTTCATAGTGCTTTTTTGAAATTACAAGCGAATGCCCTTTTGCCGCCGGAAAAGCATCAAGGAATGCGTACGCATATTTATTTTCAAAAAGTTTTTTTGAAGGAATTTCCTCAGAAATTATTTTGCAGAATATGCAGTTTTCCATGCATTATGCTTGTGTGCAATTCAATAAATTAGTTTTGGTTGCGAAATTAATTTATTGTATTTCAACAACCTTAATCCAAAATTGGAGTGTTTTTCCGGCTAATGGATGCACAAATGTTATGGTTGCAACTCCATTATTGATTGCGGTTACTGTTCCCTGTTGCCCGGTGTTTGTAAAAAGCTGCATTCCGACGGTTACGTTTTCGTCTCCTTGTATTTGCTCAATTGGAGCTTCTACGGTTTGTCCATTTCCTGCCTCTCCATATGCTTTTTCCGGCGGAATTATAACAGTTTTTTCTTCGTTAAGTTTCATTCCCATTACTGCTTCATCAAACCCTTGTATCATTTGGCCTGATCCCGCAACAAATTCGAGCGGGCCTCTTCCCTCGCTCTGGTCAAACACTTCCCCCGTATCAGAGTAGGTTCCAACGTATTCTACTTTTATTGTGCTTCCACTTTTGACTGTTTTCATGCTATCAACTCCGGCGTTTGCATTATCATTCATCATTGTATCATCAGTCATCATGGAATCATTCAGGTTTTGATCCTGCAATCCGTTTGCCGGCTGTTGTGTACAGCCGCTGAGAATAAGTATTAGTCCAAGAAAGAGGATTATTGTTTTCATCAAGGAGATTTCGCGTACAAAATACTTATAAATGCTTGGCTTTTTTTCGGTGTTTAGCTCTATCTGCATGCCCAACCTTTTTTGAATCCTATTCCGCATGTTTCCTCAAACGTTTTTCCTTCCGGAATGTAATCGCACATTACAAATAGGCATTCACAGTTTTCTGTTTGCTCGCACTCTGCTTGTGTTGTGTAAGTTGTCGGAGCAATTGGAATATTTTGGTTTTCGTTTTCATTTGTTTGGTTATTATTTTCAGGAACTTGAATACATCCGGAAATTATAAGTGCCAAAGCAACCATTGCAAAAGCCGCTGCCCTTAGTTTCGCCACGCGTAGTATAGGTTTCAGGGGGTTAATATTTTTTCGTTTTTGGCGATTGTAACTTTATTCATATTCGCAACGGTTTAAAACAATATTTTCGTAAAAGCTAGTCATGGCGTATAAGGTTTTTCTTGCTCCTGTGTTTAAATCAAAATTGCAAGGCGCTGATAAGGATTTCAAAGATTGGTTTGATGGAATCCTTGACCAATTGACTGAGAATCCCTTTGTGGGAAAGCCTTTGTCTGCTAAATGGTTCAGGGAAAAGAAGCACAAAAAGCAGAGGGTTTACTATCTTATTTACGAGCAACTCAAGGCAGTTTATGTTGTGAACATGAGTGAAAAGAAAGACCAGCAGGCAATCATTAATTCGATAAAATTGCTGCTGGATTTATACAAAGAAGAAATAGAGAATATTGCAAAAGAACTTAGCGAACCCTAGTGACATTTCCAGATTTAATGTCTTTCAAGCTTTGAATTAGTTCTTTCAGAAACTCCTTGTCTATTTTTGCCTGACTTTTCAATTCAGCATACTCTTCTTTTGAAATAGTCACAGTATCACTCATACTAATATACTCGCAAAAGAAGAATAAAAATCAATCGGTTTCTCGCTTCGAACTAGCTGTTGAACGCGGGAAGAGGGATTCGAACCCCCGCTCGCCGAAGCGAACCAGGTTACCCGAAGGGTGTCTTTTGGTAAAGCTTTTACCAAAAGCTTTCTCAAGCCTGGCGCATTAGACCACTCTGCCATCCCCGCTCACCTTTTTTCTTTTTGCGAAAAGAAAAAAGCTGAACCAAAAAAGAAAAAGCCTATCCTTCTGGCTGAACCAAAAAGAAGATGCTTTATTTGGTCGAACTCAAGAATTTGGGCTGAATTAAGGTTAAAAAGCTTTATTCAGAGTGATTTCAGCTCTTTAACCGCTTCTGCAATGCCTTTGGGGTGTTTGAATATTCCTCCTCCAGAAACAAGAATATCAACGCCTGCTTCCACGCATTTTGGCGCGGTTTTTGTATTAACTCCCCCATCAACTTCTATCAAACAATCCAATCCTTCCTTATCAATTTTTTTGCGAAGAACTTTTACTTTTTCGAGGTTTTGTTCGATAAAACTTTGCCCTCCAAAACCTGCTTCAACAGTCATTACTAATGCAATATCCACTTTGTTCAAATAAGGGAAAATTTTTTCTATTGGTGTTTTATTGTTGACTGCTATTCCGACTTTCATTCCATTCTCTTTTATTTGTTCAATTAATTTTTGTGGTTCTTTTGTTGTTTCAACATGGAAAATAAAAAGTTGTGAACCCATTTCGGAAAATTCTGTAACATATTTTTCGGGCTTTTCAACCATGTGGTGTGTTTCGAAAAAGATTTTTGTTTTCTTCCTCAGTTCGGGAATCCATTTTGCATCAATGCCTTTATTCGGAACGTATTTGTTGTCCATCAAATCCCATTGGATGCGGTCAACTTTTGCTTCCTCTAATTTTGGAAGCCATTCTTTCCATTTTGAAAAATCCGCGTCAAGGACTGAAGCCGCTACGATTGCCATAAATGAAATAGTTTCTTCACTGCTTTAAAGTTTTCGCATTGTCGGAAAGAGTGAATGGATTGAAATCCGTGTTGTGATCGTAGTAATCTTCCCCCTCTTCTTTTTTGAGGAAATTCACTATTTTGTAAGTGATTGGTGTAAAGAGAATCTCAACTCCTACTTTGAAAATGTAGTTGGAAACAATTAGTGAGACAAATGTCTCAAGCGGGAATACCCCCCAAAATGCTATAAATGTAAATAGCGTCGTATCAATTCCCTGTCCCACTATTGTTGATCCGATTGTTCTTTTCCAGAGGTCTTTTCCCTTGCTCCAGATTTTCATTTTTGCCAATACAAAGCTGTTGGAAAATTCTCCGGCAAAGTATGCTATAAGTGATGCCAGCACAATACGAGGCACTACTCCGAGAATTGCGTCAAATGCTCCTTGGCTTTCCCATCCGGGGGCGGAAGGCAATGCTCCCACTATTGCAAACACTATTGACATTATAAGCGCTGCAAAGAACCCTGTCCAGATGACTTTTCTTGCCTTTTTGTACCCATAAACCTCTGTTAAAATGTCCCCAAAGATGTATGCTAAAGGGAATAGAATTGTTCCTCCGTCCAAAACAAATGGTCCGATTAGAGCCAGTTTTGTGGATGCGATGTTTGAAATTAGTAGAACCGCTACAAAAAGTCCTGTTACTGTTGCATAGTGCTTCAGTTGTTTTTCGCCGTTTTTTTCCATTCAAATATCTCTCTATGTTAGCTTTTTAGGTATTTCTTTTCCGAGAACTTTCCCGAAATAATGTCCTCGCGCATTTGTTTCATCAAATTCTGCAAAAAATAAAGATTGTGGAATGTTAACCATTTTTGCGAGTTTTCTTCGCGCGTTCTGAAAAGATGGTGTATATAACTTTTTGAATAATTTTTGCAAACCATGCAATCGCATTTTTCATCCAATGGTTTTTTGTCAAATTTGAATGTGGCAGAATTAATGTTTATGTCTCCTTTTGATGTGTATGCTTTTCCGTGTCTCGCGGTTCTTGTTGGAAATGCAGAATCAAAACAATCAATTCCGCGCGCAACACTTTTCACAATTTCTTTCACAGAACCAACTCCCATCAAGTAGCGTGTTTTCTCTTCGGGCAAAAATGGAATAGAATAATCAATTGTTTCAAACATTTTTGAAAGCGGCTCCCCTATAGCCAATCCTCCAAGCGCAACTCCGTCAAAATCAATTGAATTTATTTGTTCAATGCTTTTTTTTCGGAATTCTTTGTAAATTCCGCCTTGGCAGATTCCAAACAATAATTGTTTTTTGTTTTTGTGAGCGCTTTTACATCTTTGCGCCCATTCAAAAGTTCTTTGCATTGATTCGAAAACCCTTTCTTTTGAAGCGCCTGCTTTGGGAACATCATCTAAACACATTGCAACATCGCTTCCAAGAGAATTTTGTATTGCAATGCTTGTTTCCGGAGAAAACATCATTTTTTTTCCGGTGTAAGGATTTCTAAACGTTACTCCTTCTTCATCCAATTTCAAGCAGAACTCATCGCTCAATACTTGAAACCCTCCCGAATCCGTGAACAATCCTTTTTTCCAGTTCATAAAATTGTGCATTCCATTAAATTTTTCAATTACTTCCATTCCCGGCTTGAGTGAAAGTATGAATGCATTTGAAATCAAACATTGTGTTCCGGTTTCCAAAACTTCTTCGTGTGAAAGTGTTTTCACCGATCCTTTAGTTGCTACAGGCATGAAGAACGGAGTTTCAATTTTCCCGTGGGCTGTATTAAGTGTTCCTGCGCGCGCTTTCCCTTTTTGGGCTAGTATTTGCATTTGTTTCATAAGTATTATTTCCAATTGCTTGGTTTTTTTAACCCTCTTTGAGGGTTTTGCAGAGAGCATTTTTCCGCATTTTTTGCTTTGTAGATGTTTTTAAATATTTGAAGCACATTGTGTTTGTATGCGTGTTTCCTCTTTAACAGGCTCTGAAAAGCTTTGGTCGAGTTTTTGGATCATTCTTGTTTTTGTTTTTGCATTATTTGGTTTTGCCGATCCAATGCGCGCATTTTCTTTTTCGGATGCTTTTTTTTCGCTTTCCTCGTTGGACACGGTTTTCCTTCTTTCCGCGATAATTTTGATTTCAATAACTTTTATTCTTGGGCCGCTTGTAAGGCTTAACAAAAAATTCGAAAATTATTATGCTTTCAGGAGATCTTTCGGTCTCGCCGGTTTTTCATTATTGCTTTTGCATTTAATGTACTTGCTTTTTTTTGTGTACAATATTCTTTCCCTTGATCTTTCTCCGGAATTTTCCGCTGACCAAAATTTGTTGGCATTTGTTTTGGGCATAATAGGCGTTGCGGTATTTTATGTGATGGGAATTACTTCCGGAGATCGAGCTGTTAATAGTATCGGCTTTGAGTGGTGGAAAAAAATTCACACGGCCGGTTATATCGGATTGGCTTTTTTGCTTTTGCATATTTTTGTTCTTGAATCATCTAAAGGAGATTTTTTGAATTTAAATCCAATTGTTTTGTTTGCTTTTTTCCTGGGTTTGTTCGCAATGGTTTTTAGGGCTGTTCTTCCTTTGCTGAAAAAGTGATTTTTTTGCTGCTGGATTTCCTTGTTCTCCTGTTCGGTTTTGCATTTCTTGTAAAAGGTGCAGATTTTTTGGTTGACGGCGCTTCATCCATTGCGAAAAAATTTAATGTTTCTGCGTTGGTTATCGGGCTTACTATTGTTGCTTTTGGAACATCAATGCCTGAACTTATCGTGAATGTTTTTGCTAATATTAACGGAAATGCCGGCATTGCAATCGGGAATGTTTTGGGCAGCAATATTGCAAATGTTCTTTTGATTCTTGGTATTTCCGCGTTTTTATTTCCTTTGAAGGTTGCCAACAGTACTGTTTGGAAGGAAATTCCCTTAAGCTTTTTGGCTGTTATTGTTCTTGGTTTTGTTGCAAATGATGCTTTGATTAACGGTTCTCCTTTTTCCGTGATTTCAAAGGGGGATGGTTTTGTTTTGCTTTCTTTTTTCGCAATTTTCCTTTACTATACTTTTGGAATTGCACGCGATAACAATTCTGCAACATCGAACGTGAAAGAATTTTCTCTAGGTGTTTCCGCTTTTTTTATTGTTCTCGGGATTGCTGCGCTGGCTTTGGGCGGAAAATTTGTTGTTGATAGTGCGATTGTAATTGCAACAAGTTTTGGCGTGAGTGAAACTCTTATCGGATTGACTGTTGTGGCGATAGGAACTTCTCTTCCGGAATTGTTTACAAGTGCGATTGCGGCTTTGAAGAAGAATTCCGATATTGCCGTTGGAAACATTATTGGAAGTAATATTTTCAACATTTTTTTCATTTTGGGAATTAGCTCCTTGCTAAATGATATTCCTTTTTCAGCTTCAAGCAATGCCGATCTTCTAATGGTTGGTTTTACAACATTCCTGCTGTTTGGTTTCTTGTTCGTAAGGAAACGGTTTGTTCTCGAAAAATGGCACGGACTTGTTTTCCTTTTGATTTACGCTGAATATTTATTCCTACTAATTTTGAGGGGCTGATTTTTTTTTAAAAAAAATTGTTCCAGTAGTTTTCCGTGAACTCCGTTGAACAAAACCGGATAAGTTTTTTGTAATGGTTTGTTTCTTTTGCAAATAGGTTTTGCTCATCTGCATCTGAAAGAGTGTCCAGATATTCTGCTCGGTATTTTTTTCTTATTATTATTGGCGGATAGTCTTTTTTCATCAAGATAACATTCATCAGGATTCTTCCTGTTCTGCCATTTCCGTCAAAAAACGGGTGTATTTTTTCGAATTTGTGATGAAATATGGCTGCAAGTGCCAGTGGGTGGAGTTTGTCGTGTTCTCTATTATACCATTTAAATAATTCTTTCATGTCGGCTGAAATGTATTGCCACGGGGTTGATTCGAAATGTGAGTCTTTGATATGAACGTCTTTTATTCGGTATCCGGTTCTTTGATCAACCTTTTCCATTAATCCCTCGTGTACCTTCAAAACCAATGCATCATTAACCCGGTCTTTCAAATTAAGTTTTTCAAATACATTCTTTGTGTTCTGCAAATCATAAATTTCCCGCAGTGTTTTTCCTTTTGGTGTTATTCCTTCTTCAAACAGATTGTGAACTTCTCGTAGCTCAATGGTATTGCCTTCTATTGAAGTGGTGTTATAAGTAAAATCGATAATGAAGTTGTTTATCATTTGCTTTTTTGTCAGCTTGTCTAATCTTGCAAATTCTTTGATATAATGTATTTTGCAGGCTTCAACCTCCAGGAGTTTTTCTCCAAACAAATCATCATGCTTCAGCTTATTTTTTTTTGCGAGTTCAAGGTAATGATTAGATTCTAGGAAAGAACTGATTTTTTTGTAGGATTTTCTTATTTCATCCTTATGTTCTTTTATTTCGCTCAATGCCTTCTTTGCATCCTCTGCCGAATTCCCCAAATACGCAATGTCCTTAGTGACTGCTTTCCTGCCTTTATTAAGCGACGCCCGTAAGTAGTAATAATCCTTTTTTCCAATGCGCTTTTTATAAATATAAACCATGAAGTATTGCAGAATAAAACATTTTATAAACTTACCCTTTAATTATAAAAAAATAAAATAAAAGGGTAATGTTTTGGGCTGTTCTTTATTTGTTGAAAAACGGCTGATTTTTTTTAAAAAATAGGTACGCGGAGAACGGGATTCGAACCCGCGCTCCTGTGAAGGAACACGCTGTCTGGGATCGTCTCTCGCCCCATTGAAAATGGGGCAAAGCCTGCTCACCTCCCGTGAGCAGACGGGACTTTCCAGGCGTGCGCATTAGACCACTCTGCCATCCCCGCAACCTTTTTCTTTTCTTTCCAAGAAAAGCAAAAGCTTGACCAAAAAGAAAAGAATTCTGTTTGACTAAACCAAAAAAGAAAAAGCCGCACTGGCTTTATCCGTACTATTTGGCAGTAGAATTGGGTTGAATTAGGGTTAAAAACTTTGGCAGAGTCTTAAAAAAGGGAATCGCTGGGTGTAATACATTTAATTTTGCGTTTTATTTGTAGAGTTTTTGCATTCCGGCAATGTCGCCTGCTTCTATGGTTCTTTTCTTGGTTTCTCCTTCAGTTGAGTAACCGTACATTGTTTCTTCTGAACAACCTGTTTCGTATAAGTCTCCCAAACCGGCTGAATGTCCCAATTCATGCGTGATAATATTCTGCACGTCCATTTTGGTTGGAGCTGAATCAGCGTTTCCCCATGCGAAGTCGGTTTCATCTAAGAGCATGTCCCATTCTAATAGCTCCCTTGTTTGTGGTGCTCCTGAAAAGTAACCCCATACAGTTGTAACTCCTATTGTGCCTGAACCTGAAATGCCGCCAAAGCTCAAAGTGTTTATTCCGTCAAAATTGCCGTTATTATAGGAGGCATTATAGTCAACAGCGTGGTTTCCGAATACGTTAAAAGAAACCGGTGATTCCCAAGCGCTGACTCCACTTAGAGTTGAGTCAACTATTAGCGATTCGCTCATTCCTTGTGAGTTAGTTGGGTTAATTGAAAATGGTTCCGTTGTTTTCCATCTTGCATCTTTTGCCAAAAAACCGTAACATGTTAATGTTCCGCCGCCGCTTCCTCCTCCTGCCCAAGGAGGTTTTGCATGGCCTTTTTTGTAGTGTATAAAGGTGATTTTTTCCAATGGGCCTCTGTCCTCTGCTTTTCCGGGTAAAGCATATGTAAAACCGGTTATTACCGCCAGAATAATGAAAATTGACAAAAGTTGCTTCGTGTTCATCCTATACTAGTGGGTGCTTTAAACTTTTTAATGATTTGTTTTTGCCAAAAATCAGTTAATTGTAAGAGGCAAGCCAGGGATCTGCCAACTTCACTTTCGTAAAGCCCCCACCGATTGGCGATGCAGCAGTATAGCTTGCCACCTTAACTCCCAATACGCAATAGTACTTACGGCTTTAGGATTTATATACTTTATTCTAATCGAACGGGAAAAGAATAAATATTAAGCGACTCTTACTGTATGGATGCTAAACGGGAAAATAGCAAACAACTTTCAGCCAAATTACTTAACTTTAATATTACTTTTAATATTTTTAATAATATCATCTTACCTTTGGCTTTCGTCAGTAGGGACGGATGTGTCTAATTTTCAGTTGTCTCTTGTGGGTATTAAATCTCCAATGATAGGTAAAACGTGTCAGTTGATTTATGAAAACTATCCTGGGAAAATTCAAGAGTTGATTCCAAAATACAATTCTTGTGAAAGTAACTTGTTTCTATCTTCTTTTGGAGTTCAAGTTGGGATAAGTGAAACAACTAGGAAATCTTGTTTGAATTTTACTCGGGAATTGGATGAAGAAGCATACAAATTCAAATCTGAATCTGATTTTGTTATTGGTTTGAAATTACTATTTAGGCAAATAGATCCAAGTTCTGACCATTCAATTTTGACGAACAAGGCAGAAAAAACATGTTTCAATCCTTTAAATGAAGAAATATCAAATCATTTTGGTTTGTCTTAGCTTTATTCTAATTGAACCGTATCGGTGTGAACTGTGCGAGAATTCCTAAGATCAAAAATTCATAGGGCCACTGTTACGGATGCAAATTTGGATTACATCGGAAGTATTTCGATTGACAAACTTTTGATGGAGAAAAGCGGTTTGGGTGAAAATGAAAAAGTTCATGTGTGGAACATTTCCAATGGGGAAAGAATTGAAACTTATGTGATTTCAGGAAAGAAAGGCGAAATAACTCTCAATGGTGCGGGTGCACACAAATTCAAAAAAGGAGATAAAATAATTATTGCGGCTTTTGAAATTTCCGAAAAAGCTCCAAAACCGAAACTGGTTTTAGTAAATGATAGCAATGAATTCGTAAAATATTTGTGAGACAAATGTCTCACTTTAATAATTACTTTTTTATACACGAATTCCCTTCTAAATGCAATGTTAGATTCAATTAAGAAATTCGGTTTGAATGAGTATGAAGCTAAAGCTTATGGTGCTCTTTTGAAGACCGGAAAAGGAAGCGCAGTTTCTGTAAGTAAAGGTGCCGGGATTCCTCGCGCGCGTGTTTATGATGTTTTGGTTTCTTTGGAGAAAAAGGGTTTTGTTGTAAAAAGCGCTTCCAAACCAATTGAGTTTACGGTTGTAACTCCTTTGAAGGTTTTTAACGCTGTTGCAGGCAGAAAAAAGAAGGAATTGGAAACCTCTTTAGCTGAGGTTGAAACAATTGCCAGCGCCCTTGAAAAGAGTGTTTCTTTTTCAGGTTCGGAAGAATCAGAATCCGCGTGGATAATAGAGGGCAGACACAATATTTACTCTAAGATAGGTGAACAGCTCGATAACTGTAAGGAAGCGGTTGTTATCTCGTCTTCGGAGCAGGGTTTGAAGAGAAAAAGGGGTTTTTTCGAGAAGAAACTAAGCTCTTTGACGGAGCGCGGAGTGAAGGTTTCCCTAAAATCAAGGTCTGATTCTCGCTTTATGGTTTTTGACAAAAAAGCCGCGGTTTTGTTTTTGCATCCCGAAAATGTTTCCGAGAACTCTGAAAAAGCCCTATTCATTCAGAGTCCTTTTGTTGCTTCTTTTTTTGCCCAGAATTTCAAAAAATAGTGAATTTATTTGATGATTTTTTTGACCAAATATTTCAAAGCTAATTTGATATTGGAAGTTACTTTTAAATAGTTTTAATGCGCGTATTGGTATAGTGGTTGTAAATGTATTCGAAGACTGTTCAGAAAGAGAGTTATTCAAAAGATAAGTTTGCGCATCTGAAAGTACTTTTTGAGGATCTTGAACAAGTTAGGAAAAGCCCTGCTGTAAAGGCTTATCTTAAGAAGAGAAAAGCAGAGCTCAAGGGATGAGTTTCTTTAATGAATAAAATGCCGGGGTTCTAAAACCGTTCAGATTATTCACTTTTAAGTATGCTCTTATTGCGTGGCCGGATTTCATTGACTTGTCGTCTTCTGAAACAATTATGTCAAGATTGTGCATGCTTGAGATGGCTACTATTTTGAAGTCATCCATAAGTTTTCTTTTCGAAATTCCGCCTTCATATTCTTTCCAGTATTGTTCTGCAATGTTCTCGGCAATGCTATCCAATTGATAGTCGTGGTTCTGAGTTAACTTGTCATAAATGCCAAGCAATATGTTTCTCAAACTCTTGCCTTTTAGTTTTGCCGTCCTTGGAATATCACGCAATTCCTTTCGGACAACCCGGCAACCATATATTACAATTTTTTTCTCGTTAATGAGTTTGCTGAGTGGATCCAAATACTGCAATTCGAGAAACTCGTAAACATTAGTGTCCAACATTACTCTCAATTGCCGATCCATGGCTTTATTGTGAATGGAAAAAGATAAAAGGCAAATGAACTGACATGAAGTATTTTAAAAAGAGATTTTTCATGCGGCATATCGATTCCGCAAAATATTTTCGGCAAGAATTTGTTGTTGGATTTTAACGAATTAATTTTCATATTTTATTTCTTTTTTGCCTTGCCTTTTGAGGCTGCGCCGACTTTCTTTTTCGCCGGTTTTGTTTCTGTAATTTTTCCTTTTAATTCCGCGAGCTTTTCTTTTGCGGCTTTTGTTTCAGCGTCATCAACCGGTGCTTCGATTATTTCCTGTTTTTCTTCTTTCTGAACCGCCTTGTAAGCCGAAAAAATTATCAATCCTATTACTACAATTATAAGAACAACAAGTAATGCCGTTGATAATCCTGCGAGCGTGAACAATCCTGTTCCAATGCTTACCGGTTCATCTACTTCTGTTTCTTCCGGAGTTGTTTGTGTTCCGCCGTATTGGAATGTTATGTTTCTAACATAAGTTCCTTCATCGGTTTCAAGTTGTATTGGAATTGTCACGGTTTTTCCTTTGAGTGCTTCAGGCAAATCAACTAGCACTTTTGCCATTACTGTATCTTTCGCGCTGATGAATCTTTTGTCAAGTTGTACGACTCCGTTATAATCAAGTGTTTTTGCGTTGAATACTTCGAGTGTTCTATTTGAATCATTGTAAATATCAAACGTGACCTCCACATCGTGGTATAATCCTTCAACATTCATTATGTTCAAATCTCTAACTCTTAGATCAACTTCTCCCAATCCAAATGATTCCTGGTTTCCTGTTGCTCTTACGAGTACTTTGCCCTCTGTTTTGAATCCCCTGTCTGTTGTAATTGTTAAGTTAAGGAATGTTGTATCTTCAAGATCGAATGGCGGGCTTACAAAGAAGTTCATTTCCGCTCTTTCTCCGGGCTGTACTGTTATTGTATTTTGCACAACCTCAACCCATGGTTTGTCGATTGTCAGTGTTACTTTCTGCGCGACAACTCCCCTATTTTCCACGAATATTGTTTGCTTTACTCCTTCACATGTTTCGGCGTTAAGTTCCGGTTTGACTATTATGAGGTCTACTCCAAAGCAGCTTGCTTCTGAAAGATAGTTGATATTTTTTGTTTGTTCAAGTTCTATTGTGCCTGAAATTGCTTTGATTGTATAATTTTCATTTGTTGCTCCGATTGGCGTTTTTGCGGTTATTGGAATTGTTATTTGCCCGTTTGCGGGAACATTTGCCGTTGCCTGCCCCTCAATCCATGAAGGAGTATAATTCAAATTGAATTCCTGGTTTTCGCTTCCAAGGTTTACAAGCGTTACAACATCTCCTTTGTCTACTCCTTTGCAGAGGTTTAATTCAGGAACAACTATTGTTGCGTTGAAGCAATCTGAAACCGTTACACTATAATCTTTTTCATAATCGAAGTGTGCGGAATCAAGGTTGAGTGTGAATGTTCTTTTTCCTTCGCGGCTTGGAGTTATGTTCAGTTCCTGTGAGATTGTTTGCAAGACTTTGAGTAGTTCTTCCGAACTTCTTGCTTCAAAGTATTTTCCTTTTGTCCTATTTGATATTTCCTGCAATTGTTCTTTTCCCTCCGCATCAATGTCAAAGCCGATTGAGTAAACCACTATTCCTTTTGATGCAAGTGCTATTGCTGTTGCTCTAATATTTCCGTCGCATGTTTCCTTTCCATCGCTTACAAGTATTATTGCCTTATCTTTTCCTGCCGGGAAATCATTGATTGCCGCATTCAATGCTTCCGTTAAAGGTGTTTTTCCTTTTGGTGTGAATCCGGAAATTTTATCCGTTATTTTTGTAATATCAAGTTTTTGTACCGGGACAAGCAGTTCAGAATTTTCGCACAATTCTCCCTGTCCGAAAACCCTAAGCCCAAGGTCTATTTCATTAATATTATTCACAAGGCTTGTGATTGCTGTTTTTGCGACTTCCATTTTGTTGTGGCCGTTGATTCTTTCCGCCATGGATCCTGATGCGTCTATCACAAGTTCTACTGCAAGATCGTTTTTGCTTATTGTTGCTTCTCTTGCAAGCGTGCTAATATCAAGTTCGGCATTTAATTCCGTTGTTTCTCCCGGTGCAAGCGTTATGTTTGTTTTATCAAGTTCTGCCGAAACCCCTGTTAGGCTTGCTTCGAGATCGACTGTTTCAATTCCCGTGTTTGTTATTTCAAATCTATAATCAGGCGAATCTTCATTACAAAGCAGTTCCTCTCCTTCAAGTTTTACTACTTTAAGGTTGTAGCAGTCGCTTAGCTCCGCTTTGAATGTTTTTTGTGTTGAAAAATCATATTGTGTTGATTCAACTTTGAGCGTGAAATCATACGTTCCTATTTCTTCGCTTGTCTGGTTGAATTTTATTTTAACTTCTTTTTCCTGTCCCGGCGCAAGAGTAATATTTCTTGTTTCAAGCGCTGCAAAGCTTGCTCCCTCGAGAGTTAATTTTAATGTATCCTGCAATTTTCCGTTGTTTGCAAATTTTATTATTCCTTCGCTTGGTGTTTCAAGGCATGCATTTGCAAGTCCGTTCCTGAATCCTGTATCAGGAAGAATCTGAATGCTCTGTCCCTGATCCAAGGAATAAATTCCATTGTCTTCATCATAAAAATTCGGGTTTGGAAGCGTTGCCCTTGCCGTAAATTCGTAATCCGCAAAATCCGCGTCGCATGGAGCCTGCACTCTAAGTTTTACGGTTTCAGGTTCGCCTTTTTTTACAAGAATTCTTTCTTCCTCCAATACATACCAGTCCTTTGGAATTCCCGAGATTGTTAGATCAACTCTTTCTATCTGCTGATTAGGAACGATTGTGTTGTTTGTTACTATAAGATCGTAAATTTTTTCTTCACATTGTGTTGCTTCCTGGTTTTCAGGTTCAACTTCTATTTCTACAAAGTGTCCTTGTTCGAGGTTGAATTCGCATGAAACAGTTACTCTTTCATCATTTTGTACAACAAGATCGGTAAAATATTGCCCGGGATCCGCGTAACATCCCGCTACTGTGAATGCTTTTAGTTCTGCGCATTTTCCGGGTTCAAGTGTTACTCTATTTGGAATTATGCTGAACCATTGTGAAGCGCCTCCTTGGAAAAAAGCAGTGTATGTTTCTGTCGCGTTGCTTGTGTTGCATACTTCGAAATCATTTACCGTAATATCACATTGGGTTGAGCTGACATCGCATGTTCCGCTAAGTTCTGCGCTGTGTGCGTAAGCTCCCATGATTACCGCGAAAAGCCCGAAAATTATGAGTTTATAATCCACTTTTATACACTCCTATCGTCTCTATTATAGTACACTAATTCTTCTGATTTGTTACTGTGAAGTAGTGACAACACTATTATTATTGCTATGAGAAGTATTAAAATAATTACCCCTCCGATGATGAAATCCCCGCCTAAAAGCGTCAAAAAACCTGTCAAAAACCCGTTATTTTGGTCATTTTCGCTATTTTGGGCTTGTGTAGTTACGCTCACTTTCATTGGTTTTGCGGTTACGTATCCATCCGCTCTAACCTCTATTGTGGCATTGTAAACTTTTGTTTGTGCGTTTGCATTTGCCTTTATTGTTCTTTTCAGTGTTATTGTTTCTCCGCCTTCAAGTTCCGAAACGCTTATTGGGAAAATTGTTATTTCGTTGTTCAATAATCCAAAAACCCTGAGTTGTATGTTGTGCATTGGAACCGCGAGCGGGTTTCTTATTGTGAATTCCAATTGCCTTTCCTCTCCCGGCGCAATTGTAATGTCTCTCGGATAGGAAACGAATTCTATTACGTTCTGTTGCGCGGTTTCATCCGCTTCAACAACCCTGAATTTGAGTGTTTCTCTTGCGAAGTCTTCTCCCCAATCCGCTTCAAGGGTTATTGAGTAATTTCCAATATCTGTGTTGAATCCGGGGTTTACAAAAACAAATATTGTTTTCTCTTCTCCCTTTCTGATTTCTATTTCATCTTCCGAAAGAACCGCTTGAATTGTTTCCGGAACATTTCTGAGTGTTAATTCAACATCTTCTTCGAAATCTCCGGTATTTTTGATTGTGATTTCATAAACCTGTCCGTTTGTTGCGGAACAAATTCTTGCTTCAAAATCGTTGTTGGCAACAAGCAATTCTATTTTGTGCTCTGATTCAACAATTGCCTTTACTGTTTCTTCTTCAGTTTCGTTTGCGCTCCACGCGGTAACTTTTATTTTGTGTGCGCCGTCATCATCACTTTCTCTTGCGCTAACCTCAAGTTGAACTGTTTTTTCTCCGTGCTTCGGCAAAAATACATTATATTTATCGAGTGTATTTGGAAGCGTTCCGTCTGAACTCAATCTAATATCAAGATCTTTATCGGATTTGCCGATTAATTTTACTATGTAAAATTCTTTTGTGTTCCTTTCAATATTTTGTGTTATTGGTGTAATCTCAAGGTCAAATTCATCTGTTTGGCATTCAATTAATCTAATTACAATGTCTCTTTCCACAAAATAATTTTCGCTTCTCGCAAAAACCTGTATTGTGTATTCTTCGAGCGCGGTTGTCTCGTTTGTGTGTATTCTAAGTATCATTTCATCTTCTTCTCCGCCTGAAAGAGTTGTTGTTGCGAACTCAAATGTCGGCAAAAGAAGTTCGTGGCTTGCATTCAAATTTATTGTTTGTGTTCTTCCAGAATTATTTTCAAGTCTTATTCCAATTTCCTGTGTATAAGGTTCTTTACAAACAAAATAATCGGTTGTCCTGCTAATATCTATTGGATCTTCCTGATCTACTATTTCCACATCAATAGTTCTTGTTCTTTCTCCTTGCGGGTAATCAAGTACAACTTCTATATCGTAGAAACCAATTCTTGCATCATCAAGGCTTGTTATTGTGAGTGTTATGCTTGTTTGTTCGCCTGAATTAAGGCAGAATTCATCATTTCCCAATGATGTTCTAATTTCATCTCTTTCCTCATTGTCAAGGCTTGCGTCAAGGTTAAAACAAACCGTTTCATCGAACGTGTTTTCGACTGTTAATTGTAAGTTGATCGAATCTCCGGGTTCTATAATTACTTGATCTCTATCGGATTCGAATTCAATTGTTTCTGCTGTAAATGTTTCGTTTACATTGATGTTGAATTCATCAACATCTCCAAGGCCGTTTGAGTTGATTGCTTTCACTTTGATTGTGCTCATTCCCAATGCGTCTTCGTGAGGCGCATTGCAGCTTACGAAATAATCATCCTCTATAAAGCAATCAATAAGATGTATGTTTGTCTGTGAATCAATTGTGTAAAACAATTCTCCGGGAGAATTTCTTTCATCGCTTGCATAATCTCTTAAATCAATTATTTTGTCAAGTGCGTCGAAATTCCTATTCACTCTTTGATCCGGAACCCCATCTATAATTGGCTCGTTTATTGCCATTGTGCTTGTTGAAACAAGAATTATTGCGAATGCAACTATAATTGCTTTGAGTATGTTCATTTTTACTTTTTCACCTCGATTTTTGTCTGCTTTTCTTTGTTGGTATTAAGAAATTTTATCATTCTCGCTATGAATGCAATCAAAAGTATTGCCGCGATTATTCCCAAAACAACATCAACGATTATTTCAAAGTCAATGTTTCCGAGCGAGTTGAGCAAAACTAATCCCGTGAATCCGGGTTCGTTGTTTTCCATTCTGATTTGTGCTTCTTCTTTGAATGTTTCTCCTTCGCATTGGAATTGCAATTCAAGTGTTCCATTGAATGCTCCGTTTCCTTTAATCTCAAGTGTAAAAGTTTTTTCTTCAAATCCTGAAAGAATAAATGTTTTTGTTCCTTCAATGCTCCATCCTTCGGGAAGTCCGGCTGCATCAACAAGCCTTACTTCCTTGTCCTTGAATGAAGTATTTACGAATTCTATTTTGATTTTGTTGTTTGCGATTTCAATGTTTCTTTCTATTGTGCATTTGTTTTCTTTGGCATAATTAAGCGTGATTATTTTTTCCGCGGTGTTTCCGCCAAGGGTTATTTGTATCATTCCCTTGTAGGTTGTTCCTTCTTGGATTGCGCTTGGAAAAATTTTCACTTTTATTTCTTCCATTGCGTTCGCCCTTATAAAATTCGGTTGGTTTATTGTTTCAAAATCTGTTGGAAAATCATATTCAATTCTCAATGGCTGTCTTATATCGGTTGTGTTTTCAACATTAAATGAAAGTTCGTATGGTGTTTCGCCAATTGTTATTATATCCTCTAAATCGGTTACAAATGCCATGGCGTTAGCTGAAGCCATTAGAATGAAAACTATTGTTACAAAACCCCAAAGATTCATATCGTTCACTTGTTCACTAGAACTTGTTATAATAATTGGTGCTTAGGTCATATATAAAGGTTTTCTCTTTGTAATTGGCTTATTTCTTGCCAAAAACACTCAAAATGCCTATTACAGCGAGTATAATTAGTATGAGTATTCCAAGTGCTATTCCGACATTTGTGGCTAATCCAACTAATCCCGGTGATAAGAACTCTTCCTGCTGTGCTGCCTGAACCTCAATATTGAGCGGAATGCTCCTGCTTCCAGTATCAGTATTAACCCTTATTGTTGAATCTATTTCTCCTTCAAAGCCATCCGGCAATTCAATTTCAAGCTCCAGCTCTTCTCCTGTTCTCCACAATGCCTTTGAAACAGGTCTTATGGTTACTCCTTCCGGTGCATTAACCACTACAATTGTAACATTTTCCTGATCGCTTCCTGTATTTTTCACCGTGATTGTTGGCATTTCTGTGATGTTTTCAGGAACCTCCACACTTACTCTTGGTTCGTTGCCTGTGCTTGTTGCGCCAAGTACTTCCACGCTTACAAATTTGCTTTTTGATTTTCCGTCATAATCTGCTTTGAATTGTACGTTTCCAGATCCTGCTTGTGTTCCGTTGATTATAATATCAACGCTTCCGCTTGCTTCGGAATTAAGGCAGAGTTCGTTGTTTGACAGTCTTGCGCTTACAAAATTATTATTAACAAGTCCAAGATTGAAGCATTGCCTATCATCAAGGTTGTTTTCAATTGTGGCTTTAACAGTTTGTGTTTCTCCCTTGTTGAGCGTTACAAAAATGCTTGAAAATTCTATGCCAACGCTTCCACTATCTGAATCGTCATCATCATTGGTTCCTGTTCTGTTGTCAACTGTTACATTAAAATTTTGCTTGATTGATGTGCTTGAACAGGTTGTTCCGTTGCTGTATCTTCCCGAAACTCTTACTTCCGCGCTTCCTGTCCTGTCGGTTGTAACAGAATCCGCATCGATTTCAAGTTCAATTCTCTCAGAATCTCCCGCATCAATTCTGTTCGGCTCATCCTGTACATCAACACTAAAATAGCTGCTGTTGTCCGTAACAGAAATATTTGTTATTGTAAAATCTCTTGAATTATCATTGTCAATTGTAACAAAGTGTGTTCTCTTTGTATTTTCCGGAACCGTTACATTCGAAACCGTAAGGTCTATGTCCGAGCAAACCCCCGAACTTGTTCCTCCGCCATTATCAATTTCAACTCTAAAAGTTTCTCTTCCTATTTCGCTGAAAGAACAATCTTCCCCATCGGCAAATTCTCCTCTTATTTCAATTTCAACGGTATCTGTTCTATCGCTTGAAACCGATGTGCTTCTCAAATCAAATTCAAGGTTTCCTTCATCATCTTCGTTGATCAAATTATCCCAATCAATGTTGCTCACACTCAAAAACGAGCTGCTTTCCGAAACATCAACATCAATTATTCTGAATTCATCATTTCCATTATTTCTTATTTCAAAGCTCACATTTTCCGTGTCGCTTTCATCCATTGTAACTGTTCTTGTGATTACATCAATGTCGGAGCAAACTCCGTTGTTGTTTCCTGTTCCGCCGTCATTGTCAATTCTAACTCTGAATGTTTCCCTTTCTATCTCGCTGAATGAGCAGTCTTCTCCGTTCTCGAACTGCCCTCTAATATCTATTGTAACACTAACTTCTCTATCGCTTGTAACGCTGTTGCTCACTAAATCTATTGAAAGGTCTTCGTTGTTGTCTTCGCGTATGAATGAGTCAAAGTCAATTGTTCCAATTGAAAGGAATGTGCTGTTGTCGAAAACATCAACATCTTCCACAATGAAATTATCATTTGCCCTATTCCTAATGCTGAAAACAACAGTTTCTCTATCACTTTCATCCAAGAATATTGTTCTTGTTTCCACATCAATGAGCGAGCATGAACCGTTTCCCGAACCGTTTTCCGGGAAAACCTCGACCGTTAATGTGTCGCTGTCCGTTGCCCCGTCCGTATCCTCAACTTCTATTGTAATAGTGCTTGTTCCTGTTGCGTCAACTCTTGGAGATTCGCATTCAAAGAACCTATTGCTCACTATCAAACAATTTATGAGTGAAGTATTACTCTGATTTTCAATTCTGAAATCAAGTTCCGAATCAGAATCAAAGTCATCGCTTGTGTAATTTCTCAAATCAATGAGCGAACCGCTGTAACCTGAATTTTCCTCTATGTCAACATTTGGAAGTCCTTCTATAATTGGAGAATCATTGTCTCCGCCAGTATCAGCTTCAACTCTAACTCTGAATGTATCTTCATCAGTTCTCCCATCCGTGTCAGTAACTCTAACCGTTATATCATTGCTTCCCGAATCATTGAATTCAGGGGCTGAGCAGTCAATGTATCTATCCTGATCCACAAAGCAGTTTATCAAACCCGAATTGGTTTGATTCGTTACACTGAAATTAAGTGCTGTATCAGAATCTTCGTTGTCAAATGCAAATTCAAACAAATCAATTACATCGTTCTGAGAACCGTCGTTTTCCTGTACTGTTATATCAGGCAGACCGCTTATTGTTGGATCGTTATTTTCATTTCCCGCAAGAACTTGTATTACAAAGCTATCCGTGTCCGTCAAACCCTCTGTGTCTGTAACTCTTACAGTTATTGTGCTTGTCCCAGTTCCGTTAATTGTTGGGTCTGAGCAATGAACTATTCTGTTGCTTACTATAAAGCAGTTTATGAGTCCTGTATTTGTTTGAGTTGTTATTGAAAAATCTAATTCTGAATCTGCATCCTCATTATCAGATGCAAAATCAAATAGATCTATTGCTTCTTCTGTAAAATCTTCATTTTCCTCAAGAGTAATATCCGGAATTCCTGAAAGAACTGGAGGAGAATTTGTTTCCTGTTCTTCTTCAACCGTAATCGTAAAAGAATCAGTATCTGTTAATCCATCAGAATCAGTAACTCTGACTGTTATTGTGTTTGATCCGTTTCTATTTGCTGTTGGATCATTGCAGTTCACATATCTGTCGCTTTCAATGAAACAATTTATCAGTCCTGAATTTGTTTGATTTGTAATTGAAAAATTAAGTGTTGTGTCTGAATCCTGAGCATCGCTTGCGAATGCGAAAAGATCTACTCTCTCATTGAAATCATCGTTTTCCACGAGTGTAATATTTGGTATTCCGCTGAGTATTGGAGGCGTATTTTGTTCTGTTGCCTCAACCGTTATTGTGATTGAGTCCGTTCCCTTTGCTCCTTCTTGATCCTTTGCAATTCCAAGCGCATTGTATGTTCCCGGTTCTGTGTATTCAACTTCAACCCATTTTGCGTTATTTGTGTTCCAGTTAAAACTAATTTTTGATCTTGAAGTTCCTGCCACTCCGCTAAGCAAGTTTCCTCTTATAATATCAACATTTGTTTGTCCAATTTCATCGCTATTGTTTGCGGCGTCAAAAACTACTCTGCAGAATTGGTTCGGATAATTTGTACTTGTTTGATCATCTTCCGCATCTGAGCAATCAAGGTCAAACCTTACTCTCAATGGCGCTTCTCCTGAAATATCGCTGGCGGTTAAGTTCATTGTTGGTTCCGCATTGCGTCCGTCTGTTCCTCCGGTGTTTGCGTTTACAATGCTCAAATCATCAAAGAAGCAGCTTCCTATTGCTCCTGAGGACATTTGGAGTGTGAAATCAACTCTGCTAATGTTTGGTATCCAAACTTCCTTTTCGAAGTATGCCCAATCTTTGAATAAATAAGTGTTTTGGGTGCGGGTGTTTACTATGAATTGATCATCCTCGAGGCCGAAATTACAATATCCTTTTACGAGTTGGGTTTTTAGATAACCGCTTATTTTGTAGGTTGTTCCGGGCGAAACGCCGAGTGTTTGTTTGAGTATGTTTGGATAACCTATTCCGGCAGAGTTCAATCTTAAACTGTTTCCTCCGGAATGGCTGTGCAAATTAGACACTACAGAATCTAAAATGTGGGTGCTGTTTGGGTTGTTTGCGCTATACCACGGAAAATAGAAAATGTTGCTTGATTCAAAACCCGGGTTACGGAGTTCTGTTGGAAAAGCTGATGCTGTGGTCGCAATGAAAATTACTGCAAAAATCGTTGCAAAAACTGTTTTCAAATTCAAATTAACTAACCCCGCGCAATTAATTTGTTACTATTAAGTAGTGACAATCAATGTTTTTAAAGTTATTGTTTTGGTTAGCTGTAAAGTTAGCATCCTATATTTTTGATGGATTTTGACAAGTTTTGAAACTTCGAACCCCGGCTCTTGTTAGCGCTTTACACCGCTACAAATCCAGCTGCTCCACGGAAATATTATTTTCCCGTCTTTTCTCTTGAATCGTGAGCACTCTTCAAGTACTTTCTCCTTTGCTTTTTGTCTCATGGCATTATCGGCTTTGGAAAGCGGGATAGCCACCGGTGCAACGACATCCATAACAAATTTCCAGTACTCCTCGGAATTATCAAATACCATGCTGCCGGTTACTTCCTCTTCCATAATATTTGTTAAACCGGCTTCCGTAAATAATTGGCGCAAGGAGTTCGGGAGACTATGGCGAAATACTCCAGGGGCATCAGCTGGCGTTGGTGGAAGTTCGAGAAGCTTATTGATTACAGATGCGGCGGTAGTTGCCCAGGGATTTTTAGGCGGCTCCGCCCATGCGGAAAACGCAATTCTGCCTCCGGGCTTTAAAACTCGCGCCACTTCTTTGAGATCGGAAGCAGGATCGGGAAAATACATGATGCCAAATCTGCATACTACTTTGTCAAAATAGTTGTCTGCAAATGAGAATCCTTGGGAGAGATCTTCTACTTGGGCGGAATAATTAGTGACTCTTTGTTCGTTAGCGTGTTGATTCGCTATCTGTATCATTTCTTCGGAAAGATCAATGCCAACAACTGTTCCGTTTGGTATTAATTTTGCCGCGGAAATACCCGGTTCTCCCGTTCCGGTTGCAACATCCAAAATTGTTTCTCCATTGCGTAATTGAACTTTCTCTAGTAATTTATTTCCTATTGGCTTAAGCCAACTCATTACAAAGGCATCCCATTTCTTCCAGCCGGGAGAAAATTTATTCCACAGCTTCCGCTGCTGTTCTTTTATTTCATTGGACTTAGTCATATGCAATTTATTATTATACAATTTATTATATTTATATCCCCGTAAGAGTGCAGTTCTTTCAAATTTATAAATATTCATAGTTCAATCGACGTTTACTTTACGGCTCATGTTTTGGTTAGTGCTGCAAATATCTGCTTATAATTCGGCTTAGTTCCATGTACTTTCTACTGTCTTCCGGCCCAAGGGATTCCGCAAATGCAAAATGATTGAGAACCATTGCGCTTGTAATAAGTTCCGCTTCCGCAAGATACTTTGGCTTTTTTGCATTCAGTTTTTCTCTTCCTTTAATTATCGGTCCAATAAGACTTTGCTGGTCTTTTTGTCGTGTTTCAAGAAAATGATTGTCCTGTTCGGCATTAACGATTATATCTTCAAACTCTCTTTTGCTCAATATGATTCTTGGCATTTTTTGGAATTTAGTTTGCAAGGTTCCTAACAGAAACCCGTGGTTGGCTTTTCGGAGTGCTGCTTGAATTACATCGAGCCCTTTTCTTTCCAATATTTTTACAAGTATTTCTTCAGCCAAAAGATTGTGGATGTATTTGTTATATTCCCAAATAGTTTCCTGCCCCATATGCACTCTGTTTTCTAACGGCTTGACATGTTCTTCTGCAAATAGTTTTACGTGTTCCCTTAATCGCCTTATATTGTCTTCCGGCTGTTCACCGTGATGAGGAGGGGGCGTGTGTTTTCTCGGCATCAAAGAATATTATCTTCAGTTATATATTATTTTTTTGCGAGCACTGCTTTCAATAAATCCGATTTTGTGATTATTCCCGTTATTTTCCCTTTTTTCACGACCAAAACCCCTGTGTTATGGCCAGTAAGAGATGAGATTGCATCAAAAGGAGTTTCCTCGCTCACTTGAGGCATTGCTTCCTCCATTATTGTTTCCACGTTTTTTTCCAATAGTTCCTGCGTGTTCCCGCTTTGGTTTATTTTTTCAAGAATGCTTTTTTCAGAAACCATTCCAAGATTCATTCCGTCATTGATTACCGGCAATTGCGAAACCGAATTTTTCTCCATTGTTTTTATTGCCTGCTTTATGCTCGTGTCCGTTCTCACGCTAATAACTTTTGCAGTCATCACATTGCTCGCTTTTGTCCCATGCTTCTGTTGGAGCATTTCAAAATAATCGAAAAGTTTTTTCGCGTTCGCATAACTTGGTACAATATCATTGCTTTCAGTTTTTGCAATCAGGCTCTGCGAAATCCCGGTTTGCTTTGCAAGCTCAGTTTGTGTGATGTTGAGTTTTTTCCTCATTGTTTTGATTTCAGAAAGTTCAGGCAGCATTCCAACACATCCAAAAATATATTCCTATTTGAATAAATTATTATATAGATTATTCTTATTAAGGTTAACTGCGTATATTACAAAAGATGTATTTTAACTTTCTCGAAGAATTTTTATGTTTTTCAAAAATAATTTCTTCTAAAGGAATTCACGATAAAGTTAAAGAAATAAATGAAAGATTATTTCTTTTGCGGTATACTTGTCAAAGAGGAATGAAATTGGCGAAATGGATATATGATGACAGTGGCTTGCGCTTGGAAAGAAAATTCGCGCAATATAATGCGGCTCTCAGAGCCAGGGAGGTGGTTTAGCCCATGAAGAGTAGACACTACTTCTTCACTTCGGAGTCTGTTACTCCGGGGCATCCTTGACAAAATGTGTGATCAGATCAGCGATGCGATTTTGGATGCAATGCTGAAAGGCGATCCTAATTCAAGAGTTGCGTGTGAAACCGCAACCAAAACCGGCCTTATTTTGGTTTTTGGGGAAGTTACTACAAAAACTTATGTTGATATTCAAAACATTGTAAGAGAGACAATCCGCGAAATTGGTTATGATAATCCTGATTACGGTTTTGACTGTGATGCCTGTTCCGTTCTTATTTCTCTTTCGGAACAATCTCCAGACATTGCTCAGGGTGTTGATGAAAAAACCGATCACGAGCAAGGTGCCGGGGATCAGGGAATGATGTTTGGTTTCGCCACAAACGAAACTCCTGAATTCATGCCTCTTCCAATTGTGCTTGCGCACAAGCTGACAAAGCGTTTGGTTGATGTGAGAAAACAAAAGGAAATTTCATGGATTCGCCCTGACGGAAAGAGCCAGGTTACAATTGAATATCATGATGGAAAACCAATTCGCGCGGACACAGTTTTAGTTAGCACGCAGCATAATCCGGATGTTTCTTATGAGCAGTTAAAAAAAGAGGTAATTGAAAAAGTCATAAAACCGGTTTGCAAAGATTGGATTGATGAAAAAACAAAATTCCTCGTGAATCCAACGGGAAAATTCGTAATTGGAGGGCCTGTAGGAGATGCAGGCCTTACAGGAAGAAAAATTATTGTGGACACTTATGGAGGTCATGGCGCTCATGGAGGGGGAGCTTTCTCGGGAAAAGATCCTTCAAAGGTTGATCGTTCTGCCGCTTATTTTGCGCGCTATGTTGCAAAAAACATTGTTGCTGCCGGTTTAGCGGACAAGTGCGAACTGCAGATTGCTTATGCTATTGGTGTTGCGGATCCTGTTTCAATCCTTGTTGATACAAAAGGCACGGGAAAAATTCCTGATGAAAAGATCGAGCAGATTATAAAAAAGGTTTTTTCCTTCAAGCCCGCGCACATAATCAAACACCTTAATTTGAGAAGGCCGATTTACAAAAAAACCGCCGCATTCGGTCACTTTGGAAGGGATGATCCGGATTTTACTTGGGAGAAAACAGATAAAATCGTTGAATTGAAAAAGGAAGCTTCGCTATAATAAAAATTTAATTTCTTTTTCTCCCGAAAAATTTCTATTGTATGGCGCACCGGCAATGAGGTCTGATTAGATTTATATGCTTAAAACCCAATTTTAATTCATGGAAGCAAAGTTAAGAGTTCTTTTTGACACAAATGTGTATGGGCTTGTTGCAAAAACCGCAACACCTCATCAGTTCGTTTCTTTGGTTGAAAGTAAAGGTGCAATAGTGTGCGGTTCTACAATAATCCGATCTGAAATAAGAAAAATCTCAAAAGACGCCTCAATTGGAGGGTTAAAACTCAGGAAAATAGTTTTGGGAATTTATGATGCATTGGTTGACGATAAAAGGAACTATTCCATTAGCGGTCTAATTGAATCAATTGCTACGGAATATTACAAAAATTATTCCGGCAATCATTCTTGGAAAGAGATGGAAAATGATTTTCTTATTGTTGCAACTGCATCCCTTCATCAAATTGATGTTGTGATAAGCAACGATGAAAAGACAATGATTTCAAAAAATGCCGTATCGGCTTATAGGACAATAAATCAAAAATTTGAGCTTGATACGCCAAAATTCATTAAATTAGAAGAATTTGAAAGAACCATTTAAGTATTTTTTTTTATGAATTTCTCTAACTCTTTCATAATTTTAGGGTTCTTTCTTGCCTTTTCAGCTCCTTTTAGGGCTGCCTCAATTCTGGCTAATTCTTTTTTTGAATATCCCTTTTCCCTTAAAACTGTTTTTTGCATCATAAAAAATATCCCTTAACTTGTTTAAATAATTGGCCTTTTGGTGTATATAAAGGAAATGATGGTTCATTGCCGGTGCGAGGTTTGCATTTTTCAGGTGCTGTTTATTCAAAATTTTGCTAATGGATAATTTTAATAACCAGTAAAAAGTTCTATTATGCATGGCAACTAATCATGGTTCAGATGAAAAAATTGTGGATTTGAGGCGCTACTCGAAAAGAAGTTTTGGGGAAAAGCTCGCGGACAATGTTGCGCTCAAGGCAGGAAGCTGGGGTTTCATAGCAAGTTTCATGGCATTTCTCTTTCTTTGGATGATATTGAATTCTTTTATTTTTATTTTCGGAGTCTGGGATCCTTATCCGTTCATCCTGCTTAATCTTGTTCTAAGCACGGTTGCCGCGCTCCAGGCTCCGATAATTCTCATGAGCCAGAATCGTTCATCTGAAATGGATCGCAGGCGCGCGGAATTGGATTATTACATTAACCGCAAAGCCGAGCGTGAAATCAAAATCCTGCAGAAGGACATAATAGAGCTCAAGGCGATTGTTGTCAAGCAGCCTTTGAAGGGTGAAACCGATGCGATCAATACTGAAATCAAGAAAATCGAGGCGGAACTCAAAAATTTGAAAAATCTTGCCCAAGGTGTTGAAAACAGTAATTCTTAGCACTTTTTTCCTTCCAATAAAATTAAATTTGTTTTCAACATTTTTTCCCATAATGTTAGAGGATTTTATCAAGACAAATAAGCTTTCCGCCAAGGTTTTTCCTCTCACAAAGGATGTGAGCACTTCATACAAAGCTGCCGCCGCGCTTGGTTTGGGAATTGATTCCATTGCAAAATCAATTCTTTTAATGACTTCCGAAAAAGAACCTATTTTGGTTATTCTTCTCGGAAAGGACAAAATAGATTTCCAAAAAGTGAAAAAAATTGTCGGGGCAAAGGATGTTCTTCTTGCCGAACCGGAAGAAGTTCTCGAAATAACCGGTTATGAGGTTGGAGGCGTTCCTCCAATTTCAATTTATGGGATTAGAACCCTTGTAGATAAGGGTGTTGCGGAGAAAGAGGAAGTGGTTTGCGGCGGCGGAACCCCCGAAAAATTGATGAGAATAAAAGTTCATGAAATTTTAGAATTTGGGGAAGAGATTTCAATTGAAAATGTGAGGAAATAGGAATAATTATATTGTTCTTTTTCTTAATCATCTTTATGCGCAGAGTTCGTGTTGAGAGATCGCACAAAGAAAAACCGCACATTAATTTTAACGCCTTCAGTAACATTGGAGCCGAGAATTCTGCGTTGGGGCGCCTTTGCGCCCGCAGATGAATCGGCAGTATAGGATTTCAAACTATTTTTGTATTATATTCTCTTGTCGCGCGCGGCG
>Ga0209542_10002965_pt1 | contig 37091 bp, 44 predicted proteins | sample RifCSPhighO2_01_FD_184028 | JGI IMG/M metagenome (GOLD analysis project Ga0209542, IMG submission 184028) | Soil microbial communities from Rifle, Colorado - Rifle CSP2_plank highO2_0.1 (SPAdes) (version 2) | ecosystem: Environmental > Terrestrial > Deep subsurface > Rock core/Sediment ... | reverse complement strand
CGACTACCTCATCAAGCACCAACTGTACCCCTTTGTTCTTGAGCGCCGAACCGGTAAAGACGGGGAATATCTGGTTGGCACAAACTGCTTTGCGCACGGTCTTTTTTAGATCATCAACGGAAATTTCTTTGCCCTCGAGGTACGCCTGCATTTGTGCATCATCGTGTTCGACTATTTTTTCGATCAATTCATGCCGATATTTTTGGGCTTCTTCGAGGTAGTCGGCGGGAATTTCCGCTTCACGCACATTTTCTCCCATCTCGCCGTCGAAATAATAGGCCTTCATCTTGAGGAGATCGATGACGCCCTCATGCTTCTCTTCGAGGCCTATCGGGATCTGGAAACGAATGGCTTTTTTGGAGAGCCTCTCGAGAATGGATTTGTATGAAAAATCAAACGATGCGCCCATGCGGTCCATTTTGTTGATGAAACACAGGCGCGGCACCTCTCCGTCGTCGGCATAACGCCAGTTGGTCTCCGATTGAGGCTCAACACCCGCGACACCGTCAAAAACGACGACGGCCCCATCGAGTACGCGAAGTGAGCGTTTCACTTCAGCAGTAAAATCGATGTGTCCCGGGGTATCAATGATATTGAAACGAACTCTCTTGGAGATGTCCCTACCCATGTAAACCGGGTTCCAGAAACAAGTGATGGCGGCAGCGGTGATGGTGATGCCACGCTCACGTTCCTGCTCCATCCAGTCGGTTACAGTATCACCCTCGTGCACTTCGCCGATCTTATGCGTCATACCGGTATAGAACAAAATGCGCTCGGACGTGGTCGTCTTGCCGGCGTCGATATGGGCTATGATGCCAAAATTGCGTACTTTTTCCAGTGGGTAATCGCGGTTCATGGTTCAAATGTAAAATGCAAAAATCAAAATGGAAAATGGCAATGCAAAATAATAAATTAAAAATCCCCGCAGAGGGTGCATGTAGAATACCCGAAATGCCGAAAAAAAGCAAAATTAGCTATCGGTAAATGTCATGGGTATCAACCGCGACAACATAAACTTCATCCTTATCGCCTGTGGAATATTGAAAAATGACTTTTACCCTACAATTCACCGAGAAAGCGTATTTGTCGGAAAGTTTGCCATGCAGTTTGTGAACCTTCAGAGATTTATGATTCTTTCTGTCTTTAAAGAGCTATACCTTTTCAACGATTTCTTCAGCAAGCGCGCTATCAAGCTTATTTAGCTTCCTCAAAAAAGCGCGCGTATACAAAATACTAATCATTGAACTTCTTCATGAGTTTTCTTAAATCTCCACGAAAAACCCTATCGGCTTTTATGTCCCTCTCAGATTCAAGTATTTCCTTTATCAGTTCTTCCTCCTGATACCACTCAAGGGCTTGGCGAACGGCATGTGCCTTATTGGCCGCCTTGCCGCTTTTTACAAGAGAATCTATAAATTCTTCCAGTTTCGGCGTTAATGGTACTGATAACGTAGACATGGAAATGTATGATTATTTAATATGATGCTATCATATACCCCTGCCCCAGAAAGTCAAGCGAGCTTTGTAACCTACAAGGTTAAACCTTGCTAGGCTTTGAGTAGACCAAATAATACTATAGCTGGCACCGTTACGTGCAACGACGCTGCTCCCCACAACAATCGGAAGTGTTTACAGCGCGTTTTTCTTTTCCAATGCCTCAACCTCAGCTTTTTCCAACATTTCTAGGTCTTGTTTAAGAATTGGGAGTTGGAGTTCCGCGCTATCTACACTCGGAGTCCGAATTACAACGGGTCCAATCTTAAAACCCCCTTGAGAAATTATTCCTTCTGCTTTTTTAATCTGTCCTTTTGTGTACTCTATCCTCTCTGGTAATTCGTTGATGAATTCATTTAGCTCGTCAGTATCTAGAGTCTGATTTATTGTTGCAAGGTGGACCTCTACCGGTTTTTCATCCTTGTTTTCATGTGCTTGTTCAAATTTATTCATAAATCGTAAAGGATTAATCTAATAATACACCCAGATAATACCCCCGAGGCAATCTGTCAAACAAAAACACCAAGTGAACGTATGGGCTTCGCAAGCTCTAAGCGAGCCCTGCTCCACTTTGAAACATTGCGGAGCCGACGGGAGAGCATAACAAAATCCCCGAGGTTAAACCTCGGGGATTTTAAAACAGAGTGCTATCTAGAAAATCCGCGGATGAATAAACCGACGATAGCAACAATAAATAGTAATACCGACGTGTATTTCATAAATCGCGCACGATTAGGAAACTCGGCCTTACGTTTCCCTGCAAGAAAAAAGAGGTAGAAGGGTATCGTCAGATTAAGCACAAGAGTGGCAAGACCACCGAAACTAAGTAGTCGTTGGGTTGAAAAAGAATGGGATGACTCCTCAATTATTATACCGAGGGTAAATACCCCGATAGTTAGAAGTACCCTTATGCCAGAAATCACTACTCTCACCCACATCTTTTTTAACCAGTGATCAGGAAGTGGAAGCCAGACAAGTACCAACAGGACTGCGCCCAGATAATCAAAAGATCTGTCTCCTCCATTTATAAGAACAAGAAGTAAAACGAGTACAAAAAGGTAAAAGGGAATTTCTTCTGCGGTTCTCCAGGTTTTGATAAGCGAAAAGACTATCAATTTCTTTTGCCCATCAATTAGTGCCGCTGGTGTTTGTACAGCATCCAACCGCGAGATCTGATCGCTGGTTACTTGAACCTGAAGGAAAAATTTCCTCAAAACAGTCATAACCAGTACAGCAAGGGCAGTCACGGCAACTACATCTCGTACTATCTGCACCGCGTCCACTCCTAGAGAAGCTCCCTTGTACACGTAGTAGGACAAGCCTAGTAATAAAATTGCCACAACTATGGCGAGAAAACTTTTTGAAACCCCATTAGGTAGATGAGAAACAATCTTACGATCATTATCCATGTACCCGTTATATAATGATAGCGCAATCCAAAACAACGTGAATGTGCACAGACGTATATAAACTACAATGATGCCTTTGTAGTTTGTGGGTCTCGCAAGCTCTGAGCGAGGTATTACTTTTTCAGAACCTTGCACAGTCCCGAGTGCCTGTCGAGGGACGAGCAGAAAAAACCGCCAGCAGGCGGTTATTTGTGTTCTGAAAAATTGATTCCAAGCGACCGACAAGCCGCGAGGATTTTTCGCGTAGCTTGAGGCGCACGCGAGCATTTTCCTTATATGGGTTTCGGTAGGGCTTCGTAGCTCTAAGTGAGGAATCATTTGGGGGAACATTACGGAGGCGAGCTGGCTGGTTCGTCAACGACCCGAATCTTATGAGAGCTCTTGACGACAGCGAGCCGAGCATAGGAAAACCCCGCGCTGGCGGGGTTTATCCGTGTTCCGAAAAATTGATTCCGAGCGACCTTTACCAAGCAAAATGGGCGAAGGCCTTATTCGCCTCTGCCATCTTATGCACATTCTCGCGCTTCTTCACCGCGTCGCCCTCATTCTTTGAAGCGGCAATGATCTCATCAGCGAGTTTTATATGAATCGGTTTTCCTTTCTTTGACTTTGCGGCATCGATGATCCATTTCATGGAAAGCGACGTACGACGCGAAGGGCGGACTTCCACCGGAACCTGATAGTTGGCCCCGCCCACGCGGCGTGATCGGACTTCCATATTGGGAGTGGTATTCCTAAGCGCGGCATCAAGAACTTCGAGCGGAGCAGTCTTTGTCTTCTCTTTGATCACTTCAAGCGCAGCGTATACCACGTTTCGGGCGGTGTTCTTCTTGCCGCGCTCCATCACGTAGTTTACGAATTTAGCGACCTTCTCCGAGCCATGGACGAGGTCCGGCTCTACTGCGTGTTTTTCTCTGTCTTTTAGCTTTCTGCGCATTGTGTGTCGTTTACTTGCTCTTATCCCTACTTTATAAACTTGAAACTTTCAAACTTTACAAACTCAACTTATTTCGCCGCAGCTCCTGCTCCCTTACCCCTCTTGGCACCGTACTGACTGCGACCCTTTTTGCGTCCCTCAACCCCACCGGCATCAAGCTTGCCACGCACGACTTGATAGCGAAGACCAACGTCTTTGACGCGGCCGCCACGCAACATCACCACTGCATGCTCTTGCAGGTTATGTCCGATACCCGGAATATAAGCGGTAACTTCCATACCGTTCGTAAGGCGTACACGAGCGATCTTTCTGATAGCCGAGTTCGGTTTCTTTGGAGTCTTTGTGGTTACTTTAGTGCAAACACCGCGCTTGAAAGGAGACGCGAAGAAATTCGGACGATTCTTGAGCACATTGAAACTGCGTCGCAGAGCGACAGATTTCGGTTTTCGCTTAAGCGATTTCCTGTTTCTCTTAATGAGTTGGTTTATCGTGGACATTTCAACTAAAAAACCTCCGAATGAGGTAACACTAATCTAATACGCAGAGTCAAAAAAAGCAAGTCTCTTAAGCGCTTAGCGAAACGTACAACCCTACTCACAATCGTTTTTATGGCGTGTTCTGATAATGATTCTTTCGTGCCAAACTTGTAGCATCCTTAACTCCCTCACTCACCTGTATTGGATAATGAAACTCCTTGTGTAGATCAAAAAGTCCTGGAGGAAAAGCCTCGCACTGTTTTATAAAATGCTCTCGGATTTCCTGTAGGTTCGGTTGCACCTTAACTAAAGCGCCGTCCTCTACGAATTTCTGAAGTAATGCTCCCCCCTCACAAGATTCCTCCTCAAGAGCAATAATATCTCCAGAAAAAAAGGATCCTGATTTTTTTCTAAAAACCTGTTTTCTCCCTGCATAGGTCTCTTTGTTCTCTGAGAACTTAGCCTTTGGGACCCATCCATGCGGCTCTTTTACCTCGGCAATCTTATAGACTATTTCCAACTTCGGTGAATCGGCAGAGGTGACTACATCAGTAACCATTCCATAGAAATCTATCTTGGAACCCTTACCTTTCAGGTCCGATATTTTATATTCATCAAGATTCGACATCCCAATAATTTTTACATGCTGGAGATTGTGAGTATCCAGCATTTCACGCGCCATGATGCTTTGCGCCAAAAGATCCCCTGAATCTAGAACGATACCGTGCAATTTCTCTCCTCTCTGCTCCATCTCTTTTGCTACGACAATGACATTTTCCACACCTGTTTTGACATCATAGGTATCAACCATCACCGAGCCGAGTGGGTTAGCCGAAAGATAGGCCCGAAATGCATCGATCTCAGTGGGATATGAGGATATAAAGAAGTGTGACGCGGTACCTCCATAACTCGGGCTGTCGTACCACTTCTGCGCTAAGAGGAGCGACATATTGGTCATACCGGTGATATAACCGCTCCGCGCTATCTTTACCGCTGCCTCAAGCCCCTGGGTGCGTAATTCGCCGACGATAAATCCATTAGGTTTCGCAGAGTGGAAAATGCGTGCAATTTTTGACGCGATCATAGTCTGGAATCCGACAACGTTGAAAAGTATCGCCTCAAAAAGTTGCAGCTCGACAAGCTTACCCGTAAGCCGCATCAGCGGTTCAAAGGGGAAACAAATAGTGCCTTCATCGAGACCCCAAATATCTCCCGAGAATCTAAATTTTAAAAAGAACTTCTCTTCCTCTTTGGTAAGCGGAAAAACTGTCTTAAGCCAGGTTATATCATCAGGAGAGAACTTGAAATTCAGGAGAATCTGAATAGCTTCCTCAAGACCAGCGGCCACAAGATAGTTGCGCCGATGTGGTAATTCTTTAACATACAGATCAAACGTAGCTTCTTTGTCGCCATACCCGCTCCTCAGATATGCGAGAATACTGAAAAAGTTGCGGCGAGGAACATAGAGAGCCATATCCTCATTCGAAATAAGATACTTCAACATACAACTATACTAGCACTTTAAAAAATATGAAAAAGGAGCCGACGTGCGTCAGCTCCTTGTGAAAAACATCTCTACATTTCCCCATCCGGGCAAACCCACTCAACAGCCTGCCGAGGGGTTTGGGAGGGAATGAACAGGGGTGCGACCTCTTTGGGGAACACTCCCCACTTATTGAGCCAATCGCACATGTGAACGTCCCATCCTTCCCCGTACGCGGGGTTGAGAATGGTGAACCTCTTTGGCCTCTCCTTCCAAATCTTGTAGTTGAGGTTGATGATAGCCATCAACTCCGCAAACGTCCCTGGACCACCGTAGGCGGCAATGATGAATCCGTCAGCTTCGAGCAACCTGCCCAAGCGAAGCCCGTATTGTTCCTCGACACTATTGAGGGTCACCACACCTCCGCCGGGAATTAGGAGGGTGCTGCAAGGTACATCAATGTCAAGGAATGAATTGCCAGGTTTATCGAGCATTGTGTAGCCGAGGGTTTCTCCTCCAGCTTCTTTTGCCCCACGAACTGGAGCTTCCATTCCCGCTCCGCCGAAACCTCCTGTCGCGACTCTGTAGCCACGCTTCACCAGAAGTCTTCCAACTTCAACCATTGCGTCATACATCGCGTCGCCAGGGGCACCGCTTCCACTTCCGAGACATGCTATTGTTTTCAAAGGCCACCGTCCTTTCTTGTGTTGTTTGGTTTATTCAAGAGAAAATGGCTTACTATTTCAAGATAGATAATACAGTATTAATACAATAAAGTCAATACCTTTTACAAGGTCGGGCCTTGTAAGGAATTTGCTACATAGAGAGTCCTGTCAGGAGCCCGAAAAGCAGAGCAATGACTGGGAACAAGAGCCGCCACACAAAAAAGATAAAAATAAGAACTAATGCAAATGAGTAGCGCTCCAAAAACTCACGGATGTGCTGGAGATGAATCGGTAGAAGGGAAAAGAGGACTTTCGAACCGTCCAAAGGCGGAATGGGCATGAGGTTGAAAATAGCGAGGACAAGATTGATAAGCACGATGGTTGCGGCAATAGTAATAAATGAAGGTGAAAAAAAGCCGTAGGCGAATGAAGCACGGATCAAAAGGCCGAATATAATGGCAAGGGCTATGTTAGAAAGAGGGCCTACCGCAGAAACGATCAGCTCTCCATGCCTCTGGTTGCGAAAATTGTAGGGGTTGACCGGAACCGGCTTCGCCCATCCAAACGTGAATCCCGCAAGCGAGGTGATGATGGGCACTACTATAGAGCCGATCGGATCCAGATGCTTTATAGGATTCAATGTAAGACGTCCCGCATAGCGCGCAGTCTGGTCACCCAAAAGAGATGCGGCGTAGCCGTGAGAGACTTCATGAACGACCACGGACATGATGAGTATCGCTATTTGAAATATCGTATCTACCGCTTGCATCCTGTAGTGAAATTTCAGGTTATGTTCGCAAAACGAACACTGTATAACCCGGCTATTCTCTAATAAACAACAAAAACGGCTTTGACTTCTTACTTTGTGTCCCCGTAGGGAAAACGACCTGAAATTCTACTACGGGATTGCATTCTTAGAATTCTATGATACCATATCGCTTCTATGCCATACGTCTGCCCGATTTCCAAAAAAAGTTCTCGCGTCGGCGGCGGCTACAGCAACCGCACACGCGCGACCCAATTCAATCCGACCGGTATGGTCAGGAAGTATTCCAATTTACAGAAAAAGAGGATTTATGTGCCCGAGCTCAAGAAATTCATAAACGTGAAACTCTCCACTAATGCACTCAAGACCATTCAGAAGAATGGCGCGTACGCGACCCTCAAGAAGGCTGGGATAATCTAGCGCTCCCATGTTGGTAACAAAAACAACTCAAACCTGGTCTGGTTTCCCCAATATCTCTTTTCATTTCTAACGAGAGCAGGGAAACTTCTACTTATAGAAAGAGCCGCCCTGCTGGGCGGCTCTTTTCTTTTACTTATTATTGTAAAACAATGAACAACATCGCTGACTCTTCGCTTAAAAGACTGCTCATCGCTCTTGCGTTCTACCTCACCTCGCTTTTTTCCGCGAACACGCTGGGGTTAAAAATAATGCCATTCCTTTTCAACTCGCATCTCTCCGTTGCGGTATTTTCATTCCCTATCGTGTTCCTTATGACTGACGTTGTAGGGGAAGTGTATGGAAAACGTATCGCCAGATTATTCGTGCTTGCCGGCTTTGTGAGCACCGCGCTTTTTATAGGATATTCCCTGCTCTCCCTCGCAGTGCCGTGGTCTCCTGATGGCAAGTGGGCAAAAGAAGGTTACAACCAAATGTTCGGAATCTCGACACGTATCGCGCTCGCATCTCTCGTGGCGTTTCTCATCGCAGAATACCAAGATGTGATTTCTTTCTTCTTTCTCCGAAAAAGATTGGGACCAAAATCCTTCTGGTTGCGGTCAACTCTCTCGAACCTATGGTCGCAACTCTTGGATACCATCATATTCAGCGCTATCGCGTTCATCGACGTCTATCCTCTTCCCGTTCTCGGGAGTATAAGCGTAACGTGGTGGCTCTACAAAGTAGCGATGGGGGTGCTCTACATGCCGCTCTCCTATGTCGGTATCAAATTATTGAAAGACAAAACTCAAAACCAATGAATGTAACGGCTATAAAAACAGGAGTATTTAAGGAAGGAGAAAACCTAGCTGACTTTGTCATTAGATACATTAGAAACGTAAAAAAAGATAGTGTAATCGTGATAACTTCTAAAATCGTCGCTCTGTCAGAGAACAGAACGGTGATCATCGAAAACAAGAAGACGAAAGAGAGGGTCATTCGATCAGAAAGTGAATTGGCGATTTCTACCAAGCATGTGTGGCTCACCGTAAAAGACGGAATGATTATGGCATCGGCAGGCATCGACGAGTCGAACGCGAATGGAAAATTGATTCTTCTTCCCCAAAATAGCTTCCGGGCTGCTCTTAAACTGCGCAAAGAGCTCATGAAAATCTACAATGTGAAAAAGCTGGGAGTGCTCATCACCGATAGCCGCACGATGCCGCTTCGAAGCGGCGTCACGGGAGTTGCTTTGGGGTATGCAGGTTTCAAAGGACTCCGAGATTATCGTGGCACTCGCGATATTTTCGGACGAGCGTTTAAATTTTCTCAAACAAACGTCGCGGACAGCCTTGCGGCATCAGCAGTCTTTCTCATGGGCGAGGGCAACGAACAGCGGCCGTTGGCGATAATAGAAAAATCCAATATTCAATTCTGCGAGAAAGTCTCACGTAAAGAATTGACCATAAGCCTCAGAGACGATATGTATCGGCCTTTATTTTCTCTAATCTCCAGAAAAACTCTTGACAATAGAAAACAGGAGTGTTATTACTACAGAAAATCTACCGTCCAAAACCGAAATGAAAGGAATGATAAGTGAAAACAAAACCGACACCCCGACAACAGAAGTTCTTTGAAAGAAACCGCCTGATTCTTCCTGAAACAGGGGAAGCAGCAGAATCAACCATCCGCTTCATTAACGAAGGAGCGGGAGCAGAATATCTGGACAAGATTAACTTGGTCCGAAGCATTCAAACACATATCGGCTCGACATTGGATACAGGGGAAACTGTTATCCACTTTGTCTTCCTTGGACTCGACGCACGACTCCGAGCCCAATGCCCAGCGTCCGCCTATCTGCAAAAGCCCGACGGCACAAGAACATCTCGCACCATCGCAAAGTGTAGGGTAGGAGGAATCCCTATGTGGCAAGTAGAAGACAAAAATGCCTTCTTTGAATCGATCGACTGGACAAGATTTAATGAGTTCAAGCGTCTGATTCTGGAACAAGTTGGAAAACTTGCTGCCGAATTCGCACAGACAAACCCGCAGTGGTCATACCGTCGAAATGGCGGCTATTGCGACTGCGAATTCTGGGTTAATCCCCGGAGCACTTCAGTAAAACGCGCGGTGCGTTCAGGATACCCAATATACCGGGGCGAAAGTCTCGGATACGACATACAGTACGTTCTGCCCACTGATGACGAGCTGCAGAAATTAGGCGAACTCATCGCAGCAATCCCCTTGCCCAACGGGGTGTTCATCCGCAAACTTCCTACGGATGGAATATGCCAGTACAAAATCACCATCAAGTTCGACCTCTTCAAGAAAGTCTGAACTCAAAGCCGCAACGAGTGTTGCGGCTTTTTCATTTCTGCCAAAGTTTTATACCGTCCGTCATAAGCGTAATAGTTCCTAATTCATCGGTGCGCAAGATCTTTGCTCCAGCGACATTGAGCGTATCAAGGGTCTCCTGATGGGGATGGCCATAAGAATTTCCTTGGCCGCTTGAAATGACTGCGTATTCCGGAGAAACGGCAGAGACAAAACCCGGAGAAGACGATGTGCGCGAGCCGTGGTGAGCAACTTTGAGCACATCGCAGTCGAGCTTCTCGCCATAGAGCTCTACAAGATATTCTTCCACGCCTTTTGTCGTATCGCCCGTGAGCATAAAGCATGTTTGGCCATAGGTGAGTTTCATAATAAGTGAGCCATCATTGGTGGAAAGCCCAGAGACATCGCGGTCGGGAAATAAAACATCCAAAATAACGCCGCGCTTTTTATCCAACACTATCCTATCCCCTGCTTTTGGTGTAAAAGGCTCAAGACCTTCCGCAGAAACACCTTTACCGAGTGCCGTGTAGACGGCTGTAGCCGTGAGCGTCCCTGGCTCAACCTCATTTCCTACATCGTAGCGTTTGAGTACATCCACAAATCCAGCGATGTGGTCTTTGTCGGGGTTGCTCACGATGAGCATATCAATAGAACGGTCATAGAACGGCATCACACCAGAGAGCTCTCGGAACACTGAGCTATCAGGACCACCGTCAAGGAGCACTTGCACACCGTTCGGAGCTTCAATAAAAATCGCGTCGCCCTGACCGATATCAAGAACCGATACCGAAAGGATGCCACCACGTTCTTCGTGCCATGCGGCAAACCAAAGAAAAATATTGGTTATTAAAAGAAGACCGAAAAGAAACACAGGTAAATATTTTCCAAGATTCTTCATCCTGAAAGTATACCCCTCCTTTACTTCAAACTTCAACAAAAAGAAGTAAGCTTTCAATTGTTGACTAATTATCCGTACGGATAATTAGTCAACATGGTCAAAAAAAGAAAACCCCGACATGCGCCGGGGTTATAGGTTCAAAACTTTCCGAAGAAGCATCTGCCAAGAAGGGCTATTGCTCCCGCAATCAGCCACAACCCACAAAAGAAAAGGGTTGCAAGAAGAGGCCATGCAAGCAGACCGTACACAGAACCAAAAACGAAGCCGATGCAGAGACTCACCATCTGACTGACAACCAGCAAGAGGTAGAACGCGAAACGGATACTGCCGCCTGGAACATATCGAGGTTGGTATGCTCCTATATCGAGCCCGTCCGGAAAATACCTGGACTTGTACCAGAGATACACTTCTGCATAGAGAGAACCCAGTGCAAAGTCAAAGATCCGGGGTACACCAAACGGCAGCGTCACCGTCCATCCCAATATAGAGTGAGGTGGTCAAGCACAGGAATGGACCCGTGTACACTTCCCCACTGGAGCCAAAAAATAAGCGCGAGCGAAGAAATGAGATAGTAGCCAAGAAACAAAAGCTTGGAGTGGGATGGAGCGGCCATAAAGACCGGAGCCGAGAGAAAACGTTTGAAGTACATGCATTTTCCTTTCGTTGTTGGTTTTCCATAACAACTGTACCAAAGCAAGTTCTGTATCGCAAGACACTCTGCAAAAGAGCGGGCAATCAACAGAAGCCCAGAACAAAAAGAAAACTCCTCCGCGGTTGTGCAGGAGGAGTTTAAAACGGATTGGGGCCGCTAGGCACCAGAGAGCCAATCCCCGACCGAGATATCTCTTCGTGTTGTCAGTTTTACCACTACCCAGACAATCCCAACAACGAGTGCACTGACTAGGTTTGCGACCAGAATCGCAGCGATTGTCAGTGGGATGAAGAGTAAGCCAAGCAAGCCACCGTGCCAGACTGCAGTGATAGCTCCAGAGCCAGCGCCCAAAATCCAAACGACCATTGAAGGGGTCTCCCAGAGATACTCCCTCTCTTCAACCACCACGAATAGGAGGTACGTCAACCAGAAAATCGCGAACACGAACAGGGGGAGCGTAACGACATCCCACCAACGAGACAGGTGGAGTAAAGGTGAAGTGGGAACAGAGGCACCGATGAAGTGCCACACGCCCCAGAACAATGCGGCAAGAATGGCTGCCACCACTGACCAGCGGTAAGAAATACGCCACGTCTGTAAGACATCGCTATCGTAAAGGTACATAGTAATCCTTTCATTTTTGGTTTGGAGAACGTTTAATAACAGAGTACGCTTGGGATCCTACAATGTCAACCCGGTCCTAATGAATTTTGGCATCGGACGCTAGCCCCGCGCCTTCGGCGCAATGCCAAAATCTACTACGGGGTCAATTTGGTATAATAGAGAATGAATTTATTAGAAACGTAAAAATCTATGACACCTTTTAAAGAAGCAAAATTCAATATCCCCGAGCTCAAAGGCATTTCAAAGAAAACGATAGAAGAACACCTTAAGCTCTACGCGGGCTACGTAAAGCACGCGAATCTCATACTCGAACACATCGACGAGCTCGCGCAGAATGCGGAAAAATATGCCTACGAATTGGGCGAGCTTCAGAGGCGATTCTCATTCGAGTTCAACGGCATAGTAAACCATGAATACTACTTTGAATCTCTTTCAGGGGGAACAAAAACGCTTCCAGAAAAAAGCGAACTCAAAACAATAATCGCGGAGACATGGGGTTCGTTCGATGCATGGCTCAATCGCTTCAAGGCAATCGCGCTCACCCGCGGCATCGGCTGGGCGATGCTCTACTATGACCCCCTGACCAAGAGGCTTCTCAATGCGTGGGTAGACGAGCAACACCTGGGACAATTGAACGGCTGCAAAACGATTCTGGCGCTCGACATGTGGGAACACTCATTCGTTGCCGACTATCAGCCAAGCGGGAAAAAGAATTACGTGGAGGATTATTTCCTGAATCTCAACTGGGAAGCAGAAGAAAAAAACTATAAGCAAGCTGTCGAAGGGTAAGACTTTCCTGCCCCGTAGCATCCCGAGTCGGGGAGGGATTGCTTCGGGGTTCAGTAATTTGAATTGGGACGTCATCGAAAATAATCTAAAAAAGCCGCCTCCTAGAGAGGAGGGGCTTGGTGTCTGAGCCATTCGGGACAATCATTCGCGTATGTTTCAAGAACTTGATCGGAAAGCCTGAGTACAAACTGGACTCCGCAGTGCTGACAACGTAGTACGGCAATGCCAGCATGGGTGTTCCCGATAAAAGGCGTAAAGCCTACGACCGATTGGCGCCAAATAGTAGCGGCGTGACGAGAAAAATCTCCTCTACAGAAGGCGGAGAACTTTCCGCAGTGAGGACATGCAAAGTTCTCAGCAGATTCCATGGTCTCGTTAGGTTCCACTCCCCATCTGAAAAGGTATTTCTGAATAGTAATGCGTTCTTTTGTCACCTGTGCCTCCTCTGTCCACATAGTCTTCGCAAAAGAGCGTATTGTCAACGCAAAAGTCTTCCTGTATTAGGGGAGCTTCTTTCTCTCCTCCTGTTCAGTCGATTAACAAGAAAAAATAGCAAAGCGTAACTTGCTACTACAAACCATATCGATAGCGCGGGCACAGACAGAGCGGCAAAGGGAACGCTTCCAAAAAACGAGGCTAAATTTATTTCATAGTGAAGCAGGGCGTAGGCGATGAAGGCGACAGGAATTGCAAGAGACGTGTGCACAAACCCTAATACTCCTGCGAGAGCGCCGAAAAGCATCGTGATAGGAATCAAAGGTAGCACAAGTATGTTGGAGACAAGGCCAACAAGAGAAATGGTGCCTGATAGCTCGATGAGACGGGGTAGTACAAAGATCTGGGTCGCGAATGTCGCCGCGACGATCTGACGAATACCAAAGCGTTCGGTAAGCCGCTTAAACCATCTCTCAAAATGCGGAGAGAGGTAAATGAGACCGAGCGTCGCGAGAAAACTAAGCTGAAACGAAGGGTCAAAGGCGAGGATTTTGGGATTGTGGACGATCATGATGAACGCTGCGAAGGCAAGTGCGCGTCGTATGTCGTAGTCGCGATGCAAAAATTTCGCGAGTATGACCAGAAGTGCCATGATGGCCGCGCGAACCGCTGTGGCAGACGATCCCGCCATAAGCGTGAACGCGAGTATCCCCACTGCGCCTGCTCCGCCGGCCAAGGCCGGCGGGAAACGACTCAAGAGCCACATGATAGCGTACGCGACGATGGTCATGTTGTAGCCAGAGAGGACAATCACATGAACCAATCCGGAACGTCTAAAGTCTTCTGTAAGTTTGTCCCCGAGTGAATGTTTCTCGCCAAGCAGAAGTCCGCCCAGGAGCGCGCTTTCAGGCTCTGGCACAACCTTTTCTATAGAATATAGAAACTTTGATTTGAACTGCAACAACACAGCGACAATCGGATTCCTCTCTCCATGCAATATGATTTCGATCTTTGGACGGAATATCTCAAAGTAAATGCCGTCTTTGGCAAGATACGAGCGGTAGTCGAATATCCTTCCTGTGTCTGTCTCAAAATTTTCCGGTTCTTGGAGAACTCCCGACAACTTGATGCGGTCGCCATAGGAATATGATTCAAAACGGTCGACAGACACGCGAATGCGGTCTGAAACTGAAAATCCTTGGTTCCGAGCAGAGACTTTTTCTAAATCAATGGTGAGAAACGAAAGAGTCTCACGTTCGTCAATCTCTTTTGAGATAATTCCCTCCGCCGAAATCCTCTCGCCAACGAATTCAGTCAAAGCAAGTGTCTGCGGTTCACTCAACTCGTATCGCGCAACCCCGCCGACAGAGGCAACCAGCGCGAGTGGGACTACGAAGAGCGCCGCACTTGCGCGCGGCGCAACAAGAATCGTATAGAGTACAAGCGCAGCCGCGATAAGAAGAATGGTCAGCGCGACAGAGAAACTTACGTAGAGGAAAGAACGTACAAAGACCCCGATTGCAAAACTTACAACCACAATTGCGAACCTGTTCCCCTGCATTATTATCTACTACTGAATTCAGCTATGAGAGCCTTTTCTTCGGAATGAGACATCGCTTTTTTATATCGCGCTTTCTTTCCTTTCACGCGAGCTTCGCACTCTTTCCACGTCTTATGCGTTTGTACGACTCCGTCAACACGGGAAACGTAGGAATAGGCTTCGCCTCGTCTGCGCGTACTGCCTTCGCGCGCGCCGATGACTGAAAGATCAAGAGGATATTGTGCGCGCAGACCTGAATAGAGCTTCGGTTTTTCACCGTCTCCAAACGCGCTGGCGATTTCATCGGCACGTGCATTACCCGGAGTGTCGGCATGACCGGTAACTTTCTTCCACTCGATATGCTTCCCTGTAACAAGACCATTGAGCGATTCCCATAAGTCCCTGTTCTCGACTTCTTTCTTCGTGGAAGTTATCCAACCGTTCCTCTTCCAACCATGCACCCACTTGGTGATGCCATTGATGAGGTGGGTTGAGTCGGAATAAATCCTAAGCTTGGGGCTTAGAGCTTGGGGCTTAGAGCTTTTTAGTAGGTCAGGGATGCCTTCAAGGGCTTTTATCGCAGCGGTCAGTTCCATCCTGTTGTTTGTTGTGTGCTCTTGCCTACCGCCCAGTTCAATGACTTTTTCTCCCAAGCTTTCAGCACTAAGCCCTAAGCTAAAAGCTATGACTACTCCCCATCCGCCAGGACCGGGGTTTCCTTTTGACGCACCGTCGGTGAATATAAGAATAGAATCCTGAATCATAAATAAAGAATCGCGAATAAGAGCATTATAACTCAAAAAGAAAACCCCGAGGTTGAACCTCGGGGTTTGATGAGCGCAGAACAGGTCAATGTTCCACACCCTTCACATAGCCAAGCCCCCAGCAAAAGGCACCCGCAATTAAGAGCCACGGCAATATCTCGAAAAGTGATGTGACCGATGCCCAAGGATACCACCACTCTATTCCTTCGTTGGAATAGACGTAGAGATTACTCAGAGACATTCCTCCCGCTATGCAAAAAATCACAAAAGCGAGAAGTAAAAATATCAGTCCAGCTGTACGCATAAAGAACTCCTTTCGTTAAGTACCACATCACAATAGCAACTTCATGCTAAAAAGAAAACACGCCCTCCGAGAGAGCGTGTGAGAAATCTACGTGGAAACCGGAACTGGAACCCCACATGCAATTGCCCGTTCTTTTACCTCCTCTTTCACGGTGTTGCCATGAAGATACTTGAGGCTATCGAGGGCAACTTCCCGCACTTTCATTGAGTCTTCTGCCCACCGTCGGATATGTTCCCAGAATTTCTCGGGATACTCAGACGGCATCATCTTCAAAAACGACTCGTCGGTGATTCTACGGATCACCGAGTTGGTGCAAGAAAACGCCCAGCGAATGTGGTCATTAGGCGGACGCTCAAACTCCATCGTTTGGAAAAACCACCGACCCCGCTCCAAGTTGGTTCCATCACCAACGCGCCTAAGAAGTAACTGAGTGTAGGAAACCTTCAACGCAATGTGCGAACCGGATCGCTGAATGGACGATAGCGTAACCGGTATTCCGTAGACGAAGTCGTCGCATGACAACGATCCGTCCATCAAAACCTGTTCAGGAACAATCTTCAGTGTTACCACTTCTTCCCCTATGTCCTCTGTCCACGCGCGAAAAAGATAGTGGTCAAGGTGTTTGAACGACAAGTGCGGCACTGCCGCACCGATAACCGCGAGTGCATACTGCAGGGAGAATTTGGACGTATCCATATCTCGTATTCCTTTCTTGTTGATTTGTTTGTGTTGAACTCTTGCGCTTTTAGGACGTATCCCTCAAGGCAGAACCTAACCAACACTACTATCTAATCAAGCAATGCAATGATCCGTAACCGCTTCCCCAATTTCCTCTATACATGGGTATAGAGCATAGCACCAACATACGTTATATCTTAGCTATAGCATAATTTATGCGTATTGAAACTCCAAATTATCTAAGTCCGAAACGAGAACGTATAGGTTGGTCATACTCCAGTGATTCAACAACCATGTACAGCAGATCTCTCCCTATTTTAAAATCAGCCTTTAGAAGGGAGATGAGGTCTTCGCAATCATAGGGGTAAATCCATACGCTGTCTTGGAGACGAGCAAAACCAATTGCTATCAATGTCGTACGCACTTTCTCTCGGAGAGGCTTTCGTTTCTCTGGGATATCAAAGATGAGAACCCGCCATTTGCCATCCCATCGCCTTGGTTTCTTTATTTGATAATCCATTAGTTCAAGCTGGCGGAGTTTCGTCTTGCCTTTAGAGGTAAGACAAAGAAATTTCCCCTCATACTTGAGTAACCCTTTCGCTATCATCCTGTTACGAGAAACTGTAATAAATTCCCTCTGTCTCTTGGAAGGAAGAAGTCCGAGTTTTGCTAAAGCTCCTAAAACATTAGGCGCCACCAGCCCCACGCTAAGAACACCTGCGGCTGCCACGCTTCCGAGAATTATCTTCTGCAGATTCTTTCTCCTGCTCCGTTTATAAGATTTCCACTCTAATTTACCCATACGTTTACTTACTGCTATAGCTATAAATTAACGTGTTGGGAATCTAAGAGCAACTACCCGCTCTCTTCTCCATTCTCCCCCTGATTCCCTATTCCTTGGTGCAAGGTATATTAAACTATCTCCACGATTCGCAAGCGTAACTCGGTGCGGCCGCCGAAAGAAGATTGTTCAAGTGACGCGAGCATAGAAATGATACTTCCTTCCTGCGGCGGTTCGGCGGTTGTGAAGAACTGGATTGCTTTAATAGTACTTTCATTAGAGCGCGGCAGGTGAATTTCAAGATGATTGTTCTCTTTGCCGAACCGCCGCGCCGATTTCACCGACAAATTCTCAAAAAGAAAGACGGGTTTTGGGTTGCTGTGACCGAATGGCGCAAGCTGTGAAATTTGCATATAGAAATCCCTCGTAACCTCGTCGGGAGAAAGTCTCCAATCTGCGACCCCCATGCTACCCGGGGAATCGGTAACTTCAACTTTCTCGCGCGCCGCTCTAAGTGTCTCTTCAAGTGTATGTATCTTCTCCGATTCCACCGTAAAACCGCCCGAGAATGCGTGACCACCGTATTCCACAAATGCCCCCGATGCGGCTTGCATAAGTTCCATAAGATTCACTCGTCCGTCAGATCGGCAAGAACCTTTTATCGCACCATCTCCGTCTCGACCCCATAAAAATACCGGGCATGCGTGTTCCCCCGCAAGCGTGTTCGCGGCAAGACCCAGGAGCGCCGGGCGCCAGAGAGGATTACCTATCACGATGACACTAGGATTCTGGTACCGCTCAGCGACAATCTTCTTTATCTCACGCACAAGACTTCCCACCATTCCCTTCCGCTCGTTGTTGAGATGTAACAGTTCGTCCACCGCATCTCCTGCCTCGACTTCGTCGTCCGTAGAAAGCAGGCGGAATGCCACGTCAGCAGAACCGAGACGTGATGCGGCATTCAATTTCGGCGTCAGGGAAAAAGAAATATCTTCTTCATTGAGCTGTCGCTGGTTCATCCCACTTTTGCGAAACATCTTTTGCAGTCCGGGACGTGGTGATTTCCGAAGCACCAGAAGACCGTAGCGGGCAAATACTCTGTTTTCTCCGACAAGCGGTACCATGTCCGAGAGCGTTGCGATACCAACAAGATCCAAGAGCCATTTTTCCCAACCGATGGGTGGAAGGGTAAAGGGTGTAGGGTTTAGGATAGTAGCACGACGCATCAGCCCCTGAACAAGTTTGAATGCAACGCCCGCACCACAGAGCTCTTTGAATGGATACGCACACCCTTTCTGCTTGGGGTCAAGCACAGCGAATGCTTTTGGTGTACCTTCCGGTCCGGGCTCATGGTGATCTGTGATAATTGTCTCTATCCCAAGTTTTTTTGCGTGAGCGACTTCGGCCACATCGGCAATACCACAATCTACCGTTATCATCAATGTCGCTCCCTCGCGTGTGAATCTCTCTATCGCCTCGCTGTTGAGACCAAAACCCTCATCGTGTCTATGTGGCACATAGTTTGAAAAATTTTTATGACCAACTTTTTTAAAAAAATCATGCAACAGCACTCCGCCCGGCACTCCATCAGCATCGTAGTCGCTGAAAATAACAATTTTCTCTTTGTTTCTAATTGCCGAGAGAACACGCTCAACTGCTTCTTCCATCCCCTTCATCAGAAACGGGTCGTGGGTATGCTTATCGTAGTCGGGATTGAGAAACTCTGTAGCACTACCTGCATCAGCAACTCCACGGTGGTAGAGCAAGTGCCTCAACAGCTCCGGATATTCCGCGAATACGCTCTGAATGTCGTCCGGGATTGGTTTACGTAACGTGGGCATGACAAAAGTGTAGCACAGTAACGCTCATTGACACTTCAGAAAATACTGATAAGGTTTTACATAGAATGAAACTCAAAACAAGCTTCAGAAAAGGTGGGAACGCAAGTGCATTACCCCTCCTCAACGAAATCGAAGCAATGATTCCGCCGGTGTGGCTCAATGTTTTGACGGATATCGAGATAACCGTTGTTCCATCACACAGCATGCCAAAACCCTCCCGAGCTGTCTGGGGTATCGGCGCACGAAACCTAGAGCAGAAAAATTAGTCGATCAAAGCTATCGAGGTGAAAACCTTTCGTCCCAGCACGATCCGGGTATTTCTCTTAGAACGGGTCGGCGGAGAAGAAGACCGAGTATTTCAGGTCGACCTTGTGTCTACCTGGCTCACCTGCACCTTCATCGCAAAAAAGCACGTGAAAGAGGTGTGCGATAAGATCGCTTCGGAGCACGATATCCATAACGGCAAACGACTTGGTGTTCTTCGAAAGATTTTACCGGAGTTCCTGGTCAATCCCGAGGTTGCTAAGGGACAGTTTCCCGAATTCACCGAATTCTTCAATGCTCTTAGCGAGGAGATGAAAAAATTTGCGTAACCTCTCTTCGCGCAAAAGCGGCCTTCGGGTCGCTTTTTCTTTTCTAGGCACTTGCATGACTGCAAACATCACAATTGACATTCTTCTTTGGCAAGAGTAGAAATGGTTTAGAAAAACAACGCTGGCAACTTCCAACCAAGAAAGGAAATCGAATATGGAACATTTCGCAGGAAAATTCTTCCTCGTAACCCGTTACTCAATCTTCCGCATCAGCATTCCTGACGACCTTAGAACCAGCCCGGAAGTCATGAAAGTGGCTCTCCGCCATACTGGGAAAGACCTCGAAGTTCCCGTGGGAGGAGTCCTCCAGGGAGGTTTCTACCTTGCTATCACCGGCCTTCCGGATGTCGGAATGCGAAAGTACCGCATGTGCCGCCACCAGCGGGAACCGGTTGCGGAAGCACCAAAACAAATAGGTGAAATCAAAAAGTCGCTGCGCGGTACAAAGACGTGGGGAATCGTGGGTCTGTTCATGCGGCGATCGGATGCTGAGGCATGTTTCGAAACAACGCACCAAAAGATCTTCGATCCACGGTGGGCAGTGAATACAACCGAGGTTCTCAAGCGGATCGGAATGGATCATCCCCTCATAACCATTTCAACCGAAGGGGAGTTCGCGATTCCCAGTCAATTCTCCGACCTGCTTCGAACGCCTGAAGAGACGGAAAAATCCTCCAGCTGAACAAGTCACGCCCCAGCTTTTGCTAGGGCGTTTTTTCTAGCAAAAAATGTCGTTGATGCGCTATACTATTTTCACATGAAAGACCCCAAACGAAATCTGTACAAAGAACGTGTGGTGTTCAAGCAGGTTTTCTCGTCTTTAAAAGAGCATTAACCTATCGCAATGACTAGTAAGATTTCTGACGGGGCAAGTTGCATATTCTGCAAAATCATAAGAGGGGAAATTCCGAGCCACAAAGTCTATGAAGACAAGGATTTTCTTGCATTCCTCGATATTCATCCGCATGCTCCAGGACACACACAGGTCATTCCCAAAAAACACGTCAGGTGGGTCTGGGACGTGGAAAATGTAGGAAAATATTTTGAAATTGTGCGAAACATCGCGCAAGCACAGCGAAAAGCGTTTGACACCGACTGGATACTCTCAAAAATCGTCGGTGACGAAGTCCCCCATGCCCATATTTGGGTGTTTCCCAACGATAAGGTAAAAGGAGATAAGAATGATTTTGTCGGAAATGCCGAAAAAATCCACTCGGCCCTTTAATTCAGACTGCAAATCATTGGCAACGAGTTGTTACGATATATCGTAACAACTCTGAGAAAAAAACCATGTCAGTGTAACACCATGCCTCACTAGAGTTCCTGCAGTAATTGCTTGAGTGACCTCCGTTGCGCCGTAAAGGGTATAGATGCTAACTGCAGTAGCATTTTAATAATGATTGGAGTACGCGAACGTTGTATCCATTCCATCGTTTTAGAAAATGTCCCACGCTCTACCTTCACCTGAAACCGCGCAACTGAAGACGGACTCATCTTGAGGAGACGACAGATTTTCCTCGTCGGAGCATTCTGTTCAATAAGAAAAACTAGGGCAATTCGTTTTGCCAACATGGTACGCTCCGTAGGGGTAAGCAGTTCATTGACCAAGACGTGCCGAGTCTTATCACTATATTCAGTGAGCAACAACGTCATCTTTTCTTCCATAGCACGAAGGGTTTGGAGATTGACCGCGTGTTTCGATACATGAGGCATAAAAAGAAAAACGAGTGATTTGTTACGATATATCGTAACAAGCCAGTCGTAAAAGCACAACGTGCCGGTAACAACATCGCAAGGTTTTAGGTAATCGCGAAGGAAAATACCGCAGAAAGGTTATTTCTTCAAAACTTCTATACCAGGCAGGGTTTCGTTGGCTAGAAAGTCGAGCATCGCACCGCCCCCCGTTGAAATAAACCCAAACTTCTCCATGAGCCCCAAGTCCTCGATAGCAGCTATCGTATCGCCCCCGCCGACAACCGATATTGCCTTGCTTCGTATCATTGCTTTCGCAAACTGATGCGTACCTACGACAAAGCCCTCCTGGTAAACACCGAGGGGACCGTTCCAGAGAACAAACGAGGATTCGCTGACAAACTGTTCCAGGAGCATTACGGTCTTGAGCCCTGCATCTACGATACGGTCAGACATCTTCACTTTTTCCGGCTCGAGCGCATGTTCCTCCCCTTCTCGTTGGACCAATACATCAAGAGGGATACGCAGATTGGGACGATTTATGATCGTACTAAGATTAGGAGCGATAGTGCTCACGAGCGAGGTCCCCACCTCGAGCCCCATTGCATGAAATATGTCATTCGCGAGCGCACCTCCGACAAATACACGTTCATACCTATCCAAAAATTTCAGGAGCAAGGGAAGCTTGGTCTCGAATTTCGCACCCCCAAGCACAAAGAGAGAACCTTTCGGCGGATGAAGCGCCGGCGTCAACCCCTGTATTTCTTCCTGTAATAAAAAACCTGCAAAGGATGGGAGAAATTTGGGAACACCCACAATAGAGGAATGTTTTCGATGAGATACCCCAAAAGCGTCATTGACGAAAACATCAGCGAGACTCGTAAGTCGTTTCGAGAATCCCTCATCGTTCTCTTTCTCCCCCTTCTCACGCCGGATGTCTTCGACAAGAATGAAAGCGCCATTCTGAAGAGAGCCGCTCAATTCATGTGCGCTATCAAGCGTAGATGCAAATGAGACAGAAAAACGAGTCTTGAGGTAGTGATACACAGGAGAGAGCGACTCGCCTGATCCAGGGTTGAGGTGACTGAGAATGACCGTTCGACAACCGCATTTCTCCAAGTATTCGAGCGTCGGAAGCGAGCGCCTTATTCGATAATCATTCTCCACTCTTCCGCCTTTACAGGGGACATTGAGGTCAAGTCGTAGAAGCACTCTTTGTCCCGGTGAGAGCTTTGCTTCCTCAATCGATTTCACACTACCGTTTTGCATAATTTGCGTCGACAGTCTTCATGATTTGAGAAAAAGCAGTCGGGTCTAGACTTTGCCTCCCCACCAAAAGCCCTTCCACCCCTCCATCGTGCACAAGAGCTGCCGCATTTTCAGGGGCAACCGAACCTCCGTAGAGGATGGGCAGTTCTGATGCTTCGGCTCCAAACGTGTCGTTGATGACCTTGCGGATAAAAATCGAGGTTTCATGAACCTCTCTGGGTTTCATGGCTTGGAAATTGCTCCTGCCGATAGTCCAAAGCGGTTCGTATGCAATTATCGTCGACGTTGCCAAAAATCCTCGCGGAGCGTGGGCAAGACTCGCGAGTATCTGGCCTTTAAGCTCCTCGAAAAACCGCCCATCGCGGTCGCGCTCCTTCTCCCCCACGCAAACGATGGCGGTCATCCTCTCGCGTAAGACAAATTCAAGTTTAAGAGCTACCATGTCATCGGTATCTCCTAGTTTTCGTGCTTCCGAGTGACCTACGATAGCGTATTCTGCACCTGCATTCTTAGCCATTGCCGCGGAGACCTTCCCGGTGAAAAAACCATCGCTCTCCCAGAATACATCCTGAACCCCAAGAGAAACCCACGTCCTCGACGCAAGCTTGGCTAATGCAGAGAGATGGATATATGAGGGGCATACCACGACATCTGTCCTTCGCAGACACAACGCAGTCCGTTTTATCTTAGAAAAAATAAGCCTCGCGTCTTCGGGGGTGCGCGGATTCATTTTCCAATTGCCAACTATTATGTGACTACGTCGTTTCATCCAAAAAATCAGAAAACCTCAATAAAGGAAGAGGCAAACCTATTATAGCACTTGCGGTTACTCTACCTCCCGCCAATCGACGATGTTGAAACCACCCGACGGGCCAGATTGGAATAAGATGTTTGCAAGCCCGGTTTTGTATATTACTTCCGCACTGTTTTTAAGTGTGAGTCTATACGCCGTTACCTCCCGCAAATTTACCGAGTTGAGCAATTCAATATGCCCGTGCGGCGCATACAGGAGCAACTCGCCCCCCACATTATTCTGCGTTTGGATGGCTCGCACCGTCCCTTCATATTCAGCGCTATTGTTTCGAGAAATCATCAAAATATAGGAATTGGTTCCGCTCCCTTGGAACACGGGGCTATTATCGATTGATACCTTGCTCGAGTCTTCGCGATCAGATAGCTTGTCCGCAATAACAGGAATCGTTGCATTCGGGTACAAGGAACTTACGCGAATAATTGGGTTATTTTGTATCGAAATATTTCCTATAACCAAGAGTGCGCCGGCAAGCGTAATCGTAGGATTGCCTGATATCGCAAGATTGCAGGGAATTATTCTTGGCCCGATCATTGTGTTCGCGTCAATCGTGTAAGTACCACCCGAACACGTAGCACTCCCCCCTGACGCGGCATCGGTCTCCCATTGGTCAATCTGGGCGTCGGAGATGGGAAGTGATGACGTTGCCTGGTCGGGACTATTGGGATAGCTCGTTCCACCTACGGAAGTATTAGTGAGTGTCATATAGTAAGCATTTTTATCAATCTGCGAATTCCGGATAGTGTGAGCATAAGCAGAACTGGTTGCATGAATATTATCGATGAGCCCGCCAGACCCAGCAGAAATAACATCACCCCGAATGATATTCCCCTTTCCTTCAATAGTTCCCGCCGAGTGCACGTTACCTGATATGGACGAGGAATTGTACATACGCAATCCACCCTCGCCAACCTGTACGCCGTAGAAAAATGAACCGACGGTACCGTACGTAATAGAAAGTCTAACCGTCCTGAAAAGATCTGCCCAATCTCCATTTGAAGTTATCACTTTTCTCCCACCGATATCAGCGACCTGCGCCGAGGCGGTATTGCCATCAAGTGAAAGGGTCGGATTGGAACTCACGGGGAAGCCTTTGATGAGCTGGTACGCTGTGTCTTCAGCAAGCGCTTCAGCAAGATAATAGCTTGAGCGAGATTGTCCAAGATCTATTGCCGACCGCAACTGGTAATAGACGGCACGTGAAATACCGAATGCGATCGTTGAGGAAAGGAAGAGAAAGAGCAGTACAATTCCGAGCATCGCCTGTCCTCCTCTGTAGTTTCGTCGTTTAAAACAAATTTTCATGGTTAGAGGGAGTTTCTTAAAAGGATCGTGGTCTGAAACAACTCGGAACGTACGTCATTACCATGCTCCGCCTCAACGGCCATCTCGATACCAACCGCTTTGGAACGGCTACCGACGTAGCGACGGAATACCAACACGGTCGTAGTCGCACGGTAAGGAGTCAGCGGACCTACAAGTACGTCATTCTTGTATACATTGATGCGGCCCGACTCGAGCTTGAAGGATATCGTCTGAAGCAGACCGTTATCATCGGTCGTATTGAGTCGGATATATCCGGGACTGACGTCAAATTGACTCCCCGAGAGATCAACGTCAGTAGCGGTTCGTATCTCACGGCTCATTCGCTCCATAGAAACGATAGCGGAGTCCGCAATAGTGCGAGCAAGCACTAATTTACGGTACGACGTCATCATTGCGACGATAAGTCCCACGACAAGCACGGAAAAAAGCGTGAGCACGGTGAGATAAATGAGCATCTCTATAAGACTGAAGCCTCTATTATTCTTTAAAATCATGGGTTCAGTCGCTGAATAGATTGGTAAGGTAGGTTGAGATCGTTCTCGTGGTAGTGCCACCTGCGGAAAACCAGGATACCGTCACCACCACCTTCTTTGTTCCCGCATCAAGGACTCCCCCCGATGACACGATGTCACCGTTTGTGTCTCGATTCACATTGTATAACGTCATCGTGCGCTGGAATTTTCCGAAGAGCATCGACGGAGACGTCGTCGCTTGCCAGACACTGCTCGTCGCCACAAGATAATAGGTGCTCCCAGGAGAAAGCGGCGTGATGTTTGTGCTCCATCCGCCATCCCTCAACCACTTCATCGCTTCTATTCCCTCTTCGGCAAGAAGCGCTGCCTGTACGCGCTGTGTGACACCGAGGCCTTCGCGCAAGGAAAATAGGTATGCGGAGACAAGACTGAGCACCACGAGCACAAGTATGGCCGCCGCAACAATGACCTCCACAAGAGTTGTCCCTTTTTTAAAAAGTGGGTTTCGCATATCAATATGTCTCAATGATACCCGTGCCTAGTATGGAAATGGTGAAGAAACGAGAAGGATCGGCAATAAGTGAAACGGTGAGTGTTCCCGTATTATCTGTTTCACCTGTCAACCGCTTGAAGACGACATTGTCACCACCGCCTGCGAACTCGTGGGCCGAAATGGTAACAAGGGGATTGAGGACTTCGACACGATTAGCAGGATTGTTTGCATCGTACGAATCTCCAGGAAAGACGCTGACACGATTAGCCTCCACATGCACCCCATAGCGTTGATCTTGCGAAGAGGAGAGCGTCAGCGACCGTGCCCTTTCAAAAGCCGCGGCAACGATAGCCGCATCTTTCTCTAGCGCCTGCGAACTATTGGCACTAAAGAAAGACGTGAACAAAATGGTCGACACGAAAGAGAGGGCAACGACCACCACGAGTATCTCTATTATGCTAAACCCCATAGTGAATTTTGGCATTGGGCGCGTGCCCTGCGCCTCCTGCCTGCGCGCGGCGCGCGGGCAGGTCGGCGCGATGCCAAAATCTACTATCGGGGTGAACCCCGCACTGAAAAATGGTATCGCATTTTTGTGGCGTTGTTTGGAAGCGAGAAAAAAAGTCTTGCAAAAAGCATCCACGGTAGAATCTAGGTAAACTCTTGAATGCCCCTCGGCCACAATGCCATTTTCTAGTGACGGGGTGAAACCTCTTTCTCGGTACAGAGCTTTTGGGTCCATGGTAGTTAGATAGTATCTACAAGCGAGTACATCGGGGAGAGGATGGAGAGAGCAAAAAACGCGACCGCGCAGCCAACGAGGATCATTAGCACCGGCTCGATGATAGTGGAAAGATCTTTGGTCTTCTGTGACACCTCCTCTTCATAGTAATCGGCGATATTCCCCAACATTTCCGCAAGTTTCCCCGTCTCTTCTCCGATACTCGTCATCTCTGCCACAAAGACTGGGTAAAGATCTGCGTGCTCCGAAAATACTTTTGACAAGACCTCCCCTTTTCCTAATCTCACCTTAGCTTCGTCTAACACTTCTCTGAAGAAGGAGTTCTGAACCACCTCGGCAGTTATCTCTATAGACTGGACGACCTCAACTCCGCTTGAAAGCAGAGAGGAGAGGGTTCTTCCCATCCGCGCAGAATTGGATTCACGGACTATTGTTTTGATAACAGGCAGACGCAGTACGACAGTATCCAGTAACCGCTTCCCGGCTTTGGTCCTGCGACCCCATGAAAAGAGCGCCACCAACCCCAAAAGGAAAAGCACCGTGAGAATACTGTGATTCTTGAATGTCTCGCTCAGGAAGATAAGCATCCTTGTATTCCAAGGCAGCTGTATCGTCAACTCCGAAAAAACCTGCGTGAGGGTCGGGACCACATACACCAGCATCAAAATCCCGATGACGACCATGACACACACAATGATCCCCGGATAGATCATCGCACCACGTATTCTCTTCTGCAGGAGGTAGGTACTCCTCATTTGATCTGAAACCATCTTAAGAGACTTAGGGAGGCTTCCCGATTCTTCACCAGCCGTGACCATAGAAACAAAGAGTCGGGAAAAAACCTTCGGGTATTTTTTGAGTGCCTCACTGAGCGATTGCCCACGTGTTATCTCCGCCGATATAGACTGCACGACATCTTTTGTGCTCTTCTTTGAAGCCTGACGTTCTATCACGGAAAGAGCCCGCCCAAGAGACAGGCCTGCCTCGAGCATCGACCCGAGGTTGCGTGCAAACAATATCTTGTCGCGCATCGATACCCTGTTGACTATGTCGAAAATAGAAAATAATTTTGTTGCCGATTTTTCTTTTATTTCCTCAACGGATACGACAATATCACCCTCATTTTTCAGATCGTGATAGAGGGCGAACTTATCAAGAGCGGAGCGTTCTCCCTCATATACTTCCCCCGATGTCTTTTCAGCTTTGAAATGAAATAAAGGCATTTTGAAAAGCTTAGGGCTTCTGGCTTATGGCTTGAAGCTTTCTTCGGTTTTTGATTTTGCCGTAAAGCCAACCGAGAATAACACCTGCAACCACACCAGGCACAATAAAAATGAAAAAGTATTTTTGATAATTTTGCTGGAAAGTGTTTACGAAAAAGGAACAATTGGAACTTCCGATGGTACATACGGTTTGTCCAGAAAGCCAGGAGTTGAAAAGGAAAACACCTATAAATGAAATCACCACTCCCAATATTCCTCCTCTCAACCAATATCTTTTTTTCATTATTTTTTCTTTACCTATACCCTATACGCTATCCCCTTAACCCTACTCCGTTATCACCCTCAGCACCTCCTCAAGCGTTGTAACGCCTTGAACGGCTTTAAAGATCCCGTCTTCAAGCATCGTCATCATGCCCTCCCTCTTCGCCTGAACCTCTATCTCATCAGAAGCAGCCCCCTTGATGATGAGATTTTTGATGGTAGGGGTTACTCGCAATACCTCGTGGATGACAACACGTCCGTGGAAACTATCATCAACATTCTCGCCGGAACCGGAGGGTTTATAGAAAGCGATCTTCTCCCATGTTTGCCCTTTTTCAACGATTTTCTCTTCTTTCAAAAACCCGAGAACTCTATCGAGGTCTACAGACTTGCCCAGAGTTGCTAACTCATCTTTCGTCATAACATATTTCTGACGTCCCTTCTCTGTAAGACGGCGTACCAATCGCTGGCCGATGACGACATCCAAGGTCGAGACAAGGAGAAACGGCTCCACTTTCATATCAAGGAGACGAGGAATAGCGCCAGCTGCCGAGTTGGTATGAATGGTAGAAAGCACGAGGTGTCCGGTGAGCGAAGCGTTGACCGCTAGCGATGCCGTTTCATTGTCGCGGATCTCACCTACCATGATGATGTCGGGATCCTGGCGTACGAGCGAGCGAAGACCCGAGGCGAACGTGAATCCTATCTCCGGTTTCACTTGAGACTGGTTGATCCTCTTCATCTGGTACTCAACCGGATCTTCAATAGTGGAGATGTTGACATTAGGAGTATTCAAAATATCGAGCATGGTGTAGAGCGTTGTCGTCTTACCTGAGCCGGTAGGACCCGAGGAGAGTATCATCCCGGTCGTGCGTTTGAGACATTCATGGATATCCTCGATGGCTTTTCCGTGGAAACCGAGGCCTTCGAGCGTAAATCCCGTTGAGTTTTCTTTGAGAAGGCGCATGACGATCTTTTCTCCAAAATAGGTCGGAAGAATAGAAACGCGAAAAGAGACTTTGTCGGTATCGGTTTCCACTTTAAACCTCCCGTCCTGAGGAAGGCGCTTCTCATCAAGGCGCAGATTAGAGAGCACCTTGATGCGGGCCACAAGAGACGGGCCGACGTGTTTCGGCAACACCATCGTATCGTGCAGGATCCCATCGATGCGGTAACGCACTACCACCTCGTGCTCCCCCTGTTCCATATGGATATCGGACGCGTTCTGTATAATGGCGTGCTTCAAAAGCGTATCGACGATGCGTACCACGGGGAGATCCTCAGCCATCTTCTTCAGGTCTTTTTCGGATACCGTATCCACACCTTCATGGACAGCCTTGATAGAGGTCGCTTCTTTTTTGATGATGTCACCGAATTCCGCCTTGAGCGACTTCTGGTACTGGAGAAGCACGTGCTTGATAGACTCGGTGTTCGTCAAGCGAGGCAAGATTTTTAGGCCCACTTTCTTTTTTACGAAATCGATAGCACCAAGGTCCGACGTATCGAGCATGGCTACCTCGAGTCCTTTCTCATCCTTTCTAAATGACACAATGTTATTGGTACGTGCGATGGGCTCAGGGATTAGCGAAAGAACTTCAAAATCCACCTTCTGGCCTCGGAGGTCGACAAAGGGAATCCCCAAAACGTACGCCTGCATGCGACGTAGATCATCTTCGGAGATCTTTCCTTGGCGTACCAGTTCTTCACCCAGAGAAACACCGCTTTTTTCGGCCTCCTTCTCTGCTTTTGCAAAATCAGCTTGAGAAACAAGCCCTGAATCAAGGACAAAATCTCTTAGTTGTTTTTTCTCGATAAACATAGGACTCCCAGAGGAGAATGTACTCCTAAGTATATCGCAATAAAAAGCCCTCGTCCCCTATATTATTCGGAGCAAAAAACTGACGGGGGATACCGCTGCGACCTTTTTCTGGGTACCTACCGGGGCCTTGACAGAAAAAACGCCATGAGTATACTGGTATCCATGAATGTTCGCCTTCCGGCGAACTTTTTTACTAACAACAAGAAATCCATGTTATTCGATCTCAAAGTCATAAAATCAGTTCTAGATCAACTGCAAGAAGAACGCGGGATTGCCCGTGAAAAAGTGATCGAGGCAATAGAGATTGCTCTTGCAACAGCATACAAAAAAGAGTATGGGAAGAAAGGGCAGATCATACGCTCAAAGTTCGATCCCGATTCCGGCAAAACAGACTTTTTCCAAGTGAAAGTGGTTGTTGATCCGAGCACCGTGCTTATGCCCGATGAGGATGCGCCTGAGGGAGAAGAGCTCGCATCTCCGCAAACCTCTGATACTGAAAAGATCCATTTCAATCCAGAACATCACATTCTACTTGAGGATGCTCAAAAAATGAAAACCGAGGTGAAAGTAGACGACGAGCTTGTGTTTCCTCTGGAAGAAAAGTCTGACTATGGAAGAATCGCGGCTCAAACTGCGAAACAGGTGATAATCCAAAAAATCCGTGAGGCCGAGAAGATATCCGTGATGGAAGAGTTCGGCAAACGCGAAGGAGAGATCGTATCCGGAACCGTCCAGAGAATCGAACGCGGCAATCTCTTCGTGGATATGGGTCGCGCGAGCGCTGTACTCCCCTACGAGGAGCAAATTCCTGGGGAACGCTACAAGCAAGGTGAGCGCATCCGCGCGTATCTCCTCAAGGTAGATGAGACGCCTAGGGGTATTTTCCTTAAGCTCTCGCGCTCACACCCCAAATTCCTGGAACAGCTCTTCGCCCTTGAGACGCCCGAAATCGCAAGCAAGGTGGTAGAGATAAAGGCAATCGCGCGTGAAGCAGGATCTCGCTCGAAAGTAGCCGTAGTATCGCACGATCAACACATCGACCCGGTAGGCTCTCTCGTGGGCCAGCGGGGTGTTCGTGTGTCAACCGTCATGTCTGAGCTCGGTGGAGAAAAAATAGACATCATCGAGTGGTCAGAGAATCAGAAACAATTCATAGAAGATGCCCTCTCGCCTGCGCGCGTGATCTCTGTGGAGATCACCGACGAGCAAGCAAAACAGGCAAAAGTCTCTGTCGCCACTGATCAGCAATCGCTCGCCATCGGCAAAGGAGGACAAAACGTGCGCCTTGCGGCAAAGCTCACGGGTTGGCGTATTGATATCCAATCGGATCAAAATCTTGAAGAAAAGGATGACTCAGAAAAAGCCGAGGCAGTCGCAGAGACAACTCCTGAGGAGACCCAAAAAACAGAAAAAACCGTCGCTACCGAAGAGAAATCTGAGAAAAAGAAAAAAAAGGAAAAAGGGAAGTAGACGTGCCCATACCCCTGGCTTCTTTTTGTCGTTCCCTAAAAACAAAAAATGACTGTTGCAAGAATAAGGGCAAGTGAGTACTATGTGAAATCATTCGCCAACGAGGCTTTCTTGTGCAGACAAGCGAAACAAGTAATGAATGTGCCATTATAATTAACGTTTGAAGATCACCATGGACCAACTGTTTTTGAACATCAGCAATCCTTTCATGCTCTTTGCACTCATCGCCGCCGTAGTGGCTATTGTGTACGGCTTGCTGCTAGCACGTACCATATTCAAGAGAAGCCCCGGTAATGCCCGCATGCAAGAGATATCTGATGCGATACGCCAGGGTGCGAAAGCATACCTCAACCGACAATATAAGACCATCGGAGCCATCGCTCTCGTCCTTTTCATCATCTTATGGGCAGCACTGGATCTGCGCGTGGCGCTTGGATTTATTATCGGAGCATGCTTCAGTGCGCTTGCGGGCTACATTGGCATGAACGTCTCGGTGCGCACGAATGTGCGTACCGCGGAAGCCGCACGCCAGGGACTTGCCCCAGCGCTCTCGCTCGCATTTCTGGGCGGAAGCGTGACAGGACTCCTTGTCGTGGGATTGGCACTTCTTGGTGTCGCCGGATTTTATGCGATTACGGGAGATGTAAAATCTCTTATCGGACTTGGCTTTGGGGCAAGCCTCATTTCAGTATTCGCTCGTCTTGGAGGTGGCATTTTCACCAAAGCAGCTGACGTCGGCGCTGACCTCGTTGGGAAAGTGGAAGCGGGGATCCCCGAGGATGACCCCAGGAACCCTGCCGTCATCGCTGACAACGTCGGTGACAACGTCGGTGACTGCGCGGGTATGGCAGCCGATCTTTTTGAAACCTACGTGGTAACCCTGGTTGCAACCGCGCTTCTCGGTCACCTTATCTTCCCAAACTTTGCCGGAGCAATCATCTATCCGATCGCCCTTGGCGGAACCGCCATTATCGCTTCTATCATTGGAATGTGGTTCGTCCGTCTCGGCAAGAGTCAAAACATCATGGGAGCGCTCTACAAGGGTCTTATCGCTGCCGGTATCCTCTCTGCAATTTCCTTTTATCCTCTCACTAAAGTCCTCATGGAGGGAAATGGCCTCTACACAACGACCAACCTCTTCATCGCCGCGCTCGTGGGACTTCTCGTAACCGCAGCGTTCGTCATCATTACTGAATATTACACCTCAACAAAATATAAACCGGTACAGTCTATAGCCAAGGCATCACTTTCTGGGCATGGCACAAACATCATCCAGGGGCTTGCGGTTTCCATGAAAGCAACTGCTTTGCCTTTGATTACCATCGTTGCGGGAATTCTTATCACCTACCACGTGGCAGGTCTCTATGGTATCGCGATCGCCGCGATGTCGATGCTCTCGATGGCGGGCATCATCGTCGCTATTGACGCGTATGGACCTATCACCGACAACGCGGGGGGTATCGCTGAAATGGCAGAACTCCCTAAAGAAGTGCGCGATGTCACCGACCCCCTTGACGCGGTAGGAAATACAACCAAGGCGGTAACTAAGGGTTACGCTATCGGTTCTGCGGCATTGGCAGCACTTGTGCTTTTTGCCGCGTACACGCAAGAATTTGCTTCTCTCGGAAAAGAACTGGTCTTTGCCCTTGGCGACCCCAAAGTCATCGTGGGACTTTTCGTAGGAGGTCTTCTCCCCTACTACTTCGCAGCTCTCGCGATGGAAGCGGTGGGAAAAACCGCCGGAGAAGTCGTCAATGAGGTGCGAAGACAGTTCAGAGAGATAAAAGGCATCATGGAGGGCAAGGCGAAACCGGATTACGCGCGAGCAGTTGATATAGTCACCGGTGCCGCAATCAAACAAATGGTGCTTCCTGCTCTTATACCAGTGCTCGCGCCGATCATTGTCGGTTTTACGCTTGGACCTGTGGCGCTGGGCGGATTGCTCGTCGGCTCCATCATCACAGGGCTATTCGTCGCCATTTCTATGACATCTGGAGGCGGTGCATGGGATAATGCGAAGAAGTACATCGAGGCAGGAAATTTTGGAGGAAAGGGTTCTGACGCGCACAAAGCGGCCATCACCGGCGACACGGTAGGAGACCCGTACAAAGATACGGCTGGGCCAGCGATAAACCCCATGATTAAGATATTAAACATCGTAGCGTTACTATTGGTAGGTTTTCTTGCTAAATAAGGTATCTTTGTAAGGGTCTGGGAAGGGGTCGGGAAACGGGAGTTTCCCGTACAGGAGAGCAACGAGTCTGCGAGCGTTGAGAACCGTGGGTTCTCAAGGAGGAACCCGCAGCGGGTGACGACGATTCGTACAAAGATACTGCTGGGCCAGCTATCAATCCGATGATAAAGATATTGAATATTGTAGCCCTACTGCTTGTTGGATTCCTAGCGAAGTAGTCTCATCGTCCTCCTCTCGACCATCCCTTTCATCTTAGATACTCTTGCGTCCACTAAAGGGCGTTGGGTATAATGAGCGGCAGAATACAAAGGCTTTATTGCCTAGCGAATGAGTGGAAAGAAGAAATCTTTTTTCTTCTTTCCCGAACGAGCGACGGCAACAAAGAAATCTGTTTTCTTTATTAATCGTAGCTAATCATATTCACTCAATGAAAAAATATTCTGGTATCACTGCAGTAACTGTTGGTGTTTTGGGACTCATGTTCTTCGCGGCATCCGCGTCAGCGCAGGTAACGAATACAACAGGAACTCCGCGCGAAAAAATGCAGGAGAAAAGGGAGGAGGTAAAAACCAATATTCAAGAAAAAAGAGCTGACGTAAAAAATCGGCTCGAGGATAAAAGAAAGAATTTGATACGATCGTATTCAGAGCGCATCGTTAAAAATCTAACTCAAACACTCGAGAGACTCGAGAATATCGCCAATCGTCTCAGCACACGCCTTGACAAACTCGTAGGCGAAGGAGTGTCGGTAACAGAAGCACGAACCAAACTTGCGGTCGCCAAGACAAAGATCGAGGAAGCAACAACTGCAGTCGGTACGATAAAAACATTCGTAGAAACGATGCTAGCATCGGAAGATCCCAAGGCCGCCTTCGAGCAAGTGAAAGAAGCTATAGAGCAGGCTCACGAGAAGGTACGCGCCGCGCACGCAGCTCTTGTTGATGTCATTAACTCGATAAAACCGGGTCTGAACATAAAACCAAGCACCACAACCCCAGCGTCACCATAATCTTTTTAAAAAGTAAAAAAATCACCATGGACCAATCAAACCAAATACCACCAGTAATGCCATCCGCGAAACAGAAATCGGTCGGACCGGTTGTCGGCATTATCATCATCGTTATCGTCCTCGTCATCGGCGCCCTCTACTTCTGGGGAGCACAGCTCAATCGACAATCGCCGGAAGATACGAGCACGCCGCCGCTGAGCTCTTCTGACAGTATCGAGAATATCAACGCAGATCTTACCGCAACAGCCATTCAAAGCATCGACCGTGATGTCGACTTGATGGGAGCAGAACTCACACAGTAAAATCTTATAATGCTCCGAAAACCCTCTCAGTTGGACTGAGAGGGTTTTTCTTTCCCGTTTGACGAGATACTAAACTGCCCGTACACTAGCGAGACTTATGCCCGCTAGGACAAAAGATAACTACACCATAGTAAGCGAAAAAGAGTTACCGAACTCCCTAAAAGAGTTTGCGGTTGAAATCTCTGTTGAGACATTCGAAACCTACCGCAAAGAGATACTCAAAAACACAGTAGCCGAAACTGAGCTTCCGGGTTTCCGTAAAGGAAAGGCTCCTGAAAAAAACGTGATTGCTACAATTGGAGAAATGGCGCTTCTCGAGAGAGCCGCGGAAAAGGCGATCAACATCATTACCTTTTCCATCATATCCGAAAAAAAGCTTAGATTCGTAGGCCAACCATCGATAGCAATAACCACACTTGCACCAGGCAACCCCCTCCGATTTACACTTACGGTAAGCGTAGTACCTGAAATAACTACACCCGATTACAAAGAGATTGCAGCCACCATTAACCGTAAAAAAATTGAGCCAACGGAAATCACCGAGAGTGAATTCAAAGAATCGCTTACACGTATAGAAAAAATACTCTCTCAAGAAAAGAAGGCCGCTGGAGAAATTAAATCGTTCGAGCTAAACGACGAAGAGGCAAAAAAACTCGGCGGATTCGCGAATCTTGAAGAATTCAAGACAAAACTGAAAAAAGACCTGCTTGAGGACAAAAAGAATCGGGCAAAAGAAAAACGAACTCTTGAAATCGTAGAGGCTCTCGTATCAAAAATGACCGTATCCTTGCCTGCGGCGCTCATAGAAGAAGAGATCGACCAGATAGAATCGGAGTTCGCTCATGAAATGAGCCGCATGGGAGTATCCCTTGAGGAGTATGCTAAGCGGGTGAACAAAACGAAAGAGGAACTGCGAGAGGGGTGGCGCGACAACGCCGAGAAACGGGCGAAATTCGAACTGCTCTTCCCCAGAATCGCCAAAGCTGAAAACCTCACCGTGCCTCATGATGAAGTGGAGCGAGAAACCAAACACCTGCTGGAACACAACCCGGAAGCCAAAAAAGAAACCGCCGCGCTCTACGTCGAGCGCGTCCTCCTGCGCCAAAAAGTCCTCTCTTTTCTCGCGGAGCAGAAATAACTCTGGCAAACTTTTTTAGGACTTTGGGCTTGGTGCTTCCAGCTTCTTTCTTACTATAAGCTCCAGCCTTTTGGCTTTGGAATGAGATAGCATTCCAAGATACGACGGAAGGTTCTTTCCATTCACACACGAAAGCATGCGGTGCTTTGTTCTTGTCCTTAAAACTGTCCGATGCGGAAGAACGACGTATCCGAGAAAATCAACGCCTTGCCTTAATTTTCTAATCTCTATTTTCACCGGATGAAGCGAGAGAAATAATCGTTCGCGCAGAAATACTACGATATATCGTAGTATTTCTGTAAGCGACGGGTCATCGGAAAAAATAAACACAAAATCGTCGCAGTAGCGGATATAGTATTTCTGTCTGAGTCTGTGCTTTATGAACTGGTCGAGCTCGTTAAGGTAAATGTTGGAAAACAACTGGCTCGTGACATTGCCGAGCGGTAAACCCTTTCCACTGCTCGTCTCAAAAGACCTGACGATATGCACAACGAGCCCGAATAGCCTCTCGTCGGCTACCTTTTCGCGGATGAGTGAAAGAAGAATATGGTGGTCTATTGAATCAAAGAACTTCTTGATGTCACATTTGAGCACATAACCCTGTCGTCGAAAATTTGAAGTAACCTTTTGAGCAAAAATCTGGAGACGTTCTACGCCTGCATGGGTACCCTTTAGGTTTCGGGAAGAATAGGAGTCGTGGATAAACGACGGGTCAAAAACGCCGTAGAGCCTTCGATACACTGCTTGAAAGAGCACTCGGTCTCTGACACTCGCTTTATGGATACGACGCAACTTAGGATCACGAACGAAAAAAGATACGTATGGCTCGGGCTTCCATGTCCCTTGTGCTAGACTTTCATGGAGGGCGAAGAGCTCACCCTCAAGAGTAAGTTCAAATGCCGCAATGTCCGATTTCTTTCGTTTTCCTCTGGCAAACTCGCGCCAAGCCGCAAAAAGATTTGGAAGTGAGATTACATCACAAAAACTAATACTATGATGACCCCCCCCCC